>ENA-OOXM01002721-OOXM01002721.1-human-gut-metagenome-genome-assembly--contig:-NODE-2721-length-10921-cov-7.899963_pt1 | contig 10921 bp, 7 predicted proteins | sample MGYA00241589_ERZ501347 | MGnify/ENA primary metagenome ERZ501347 (study PRJEB25962, sample SAMEA2042832) | human gut metagenome | biome: human gut; feature: human-associated habitat; material: faeces...
CATCAATCGTGTCACGGGCGCAGTCTTATTTTCAGAAGTCACATTTTCTATTCGGCGAACGCATGGCGGTAGCCCATCGTCTTGTTCCAAGCTCCGCGCGTGAAATCGGGCACAGCCACCGGCGCGCTGCCGTTCTCGATAGACAGGCGTGTCAGTTCAGCCATGCAGCACCATTCCGCCAGGTCGTACACATCCATGTCGAGCGGTAGTCCGTTGCGCAGACAGTAAACCAGACGGTAATCCATTATGAAGTCCATTCCGCCGTGTCCGCCCACCTTCTTCGCCATTTCCTCGAGCTCCTGGTGTATCGGATGCTTGTATTTCTTCATCAGCATATCCTTCACTTCCTGCGATACGGCAGAGTGCATGTCCAGCTTTTCAAGGTCGGGCATGCCTGTCTCGCCCGTTTTGTCGGGACGCAGGCAATACTGTTCCACCGGATATTTGTTGGCAAAGCCCTTCGTTCCGGTGAGCTGATACATGCGGCTGTACGGCCGGGGATTCATCACGTCGTGCTGTATGTGTATGGTCTTGCCGTTCTCGGTGCGTATGAAAGTCATGGTGTGGTCGCCGTTCTGGAAGTCGGAGCCGTCCTCGTTCTGCAGTTTCTTCACCAGTTCCGGACCGGTCACGGCTTTGGTGTCCATCGCCACGAGCGTCTTCATGCGGTCGCCGCGGTGGATGTCGAGCAGCTGACAGGCAGGTCCCAGACCGTGTGTGGCATACACGTCGCCGCGGTGTTTGCGGTTGTAGTCAAGCCGCCAGTTGTTCCAATAGTATGGCCAGAACTCCTCAAGGTTGTGTATGTATGAGCCCTCCACGTGCAGTATGTCGCCGAACACGCCGTGCTGGGCCATGTTGAGCGTGGTCAGTTCAAAGAAGTCATATACGCAGTTCTCCAGCTGCATGCAATGCTTGCGTGTGCGTTCAGAGGTGTTTATGAGCGCCCATATCTCGTCGAGAGTCATCGCCGCCGGCACCTCTATGGCCGCGTGCTTGCCGTGTTCCATGGCATATATGCCCATCTCGGCGTGGTGTTTCCAGTCCGTGGCTATGTATATGAGGTCGATGTCGGTGCGTTCGCACATCTTCTTCCATGCGTCCTCGCTGCCGTAATACAGGTCGGGCGCGGGCAGTCCGGCGTTTGTCACTATTTTCTGAGCGTTCTCCGCGCGTTCCTTTATTATGTCACACAGAGCCACAATCTTCGTTCCCGGTATGTGAGTCCATCGCTCCACGGCTCCCGGTCCGCGCATTCCGAGTCCGATGAAGCCCACTCTCACGGTGTCGAGCCGTGGCGCACGCAGTCCTACCACGTCGGTCTGTCCTTTCGGGCGTTCCGGAACTTTCACCTCGATGGGAGTATACTTTGCCATGCTTTTCGGTGCACAGCTCCAGCACATCAGCAGCATCGTAGCCGCCAGTATGCAATAACAAACTGTTTTTTTCATAAAGTGGATATAAGGTTAGTTGTGATTGCAGGGTTAAGGTTGATCCTTATAAAATTAAATCCCGGCGCAGGTCGGATCTTACGGGACGTATGTTTATTCAGACAAGTGTCAGCGTGTAAAGATAGACTACGGCAGCCGGCATGGCCATGAGCGACGAGTCGAAACGGTCGAGCATGCCTCCGTGTCCGGGCAGAATGTTGCCGCTGTCTTTTATGCCAAGCGTGCGCTTGAAGAGCGATTCCACGAGGTCGCCCCATGTTCCGAAGAACACAACGACGAGTCCCATGCCCATCCATTCGGGTATTGACATCGTGCTTCCGCCCACCATCTGGTCGGCGTTGCTGCTTTCCAGATAACCTATTATGGCGGCAACCACCAGCACGAGAATGCCTCCGCCCACGCTGCCTTCCCATGTCTTACCCGGGCTTATTCTCGGAAACAGCTTGTGTTTGCCGAAGAGCGAGCCGAAGCAGTAGGCTCCCGTATCGTTTGCCCAAAGGAAGATGAAGATGCTAAGCGGCGTGAGATAGCTGAACACCACCTGTCCGCCGATGTCTCTGAACGCCAGTATGTTTATGGTGGCGAGCGGCAAGGCCACGTACATCTGCGAAAGCATGGTGTATGCCCAGTTGTTTATGGCGTTCTTGCTTTCGGTGTACAGCTCGCTGATGAACAGGTAGATGACGCTCAGAAGATAGGGGATGAACACTGCCGACGGCGTTATGCCGCTGCAGAAGCCGGCTATCGCAAGAAACAGATAGACGCCGGCTGCGGTGGAGATGAACCTGTTCACCGTCACTCCGTCAATCTGATTCACCAGTCCGGTGTACTCCCAGACAGTCAGTCCGGTGACAAGCGCGAAAAGCAATATCATAGCTTCGGGGCGCATGAAACACACCACGATAATCGCGACGAACAATACGCCGGTTATGGAGCGTGTGATAAGGTTTTTCATTTTCTCACTCATGGTGCACTTATTGTTTCTTATTTCTCGTCTTTCTTGTCGTCATTGTCGGACGGTTCCGGCTTGTTGTCGGTGTCGGCCGACTTGTTCTCAAGTGATCTCTCGTGCTCGGCCTGGGCCTCCTTCACGATGTCGGGCATGTCCTCAAGCTTCGGAGCGTTGTCCTCTTCCTCAGCCATTATCTCCTGTGAGCGGCTTATCCACGGACGTTTGCCGAATATCTTCTCCACGTCTTCGGCGAATATCACCTCACGCTTGAGCAGCAGTTCAGCCAGCTGTCGGTGTCCTTCCTTGTGCTCGGTAAGCAGATCCTTGGCGCGTTTGTACTGCTCGTTTATCATCTTGAGCACCTCGTCGTCTATTATCTTTGCCGTTGTCTCGGAGTAAGGACGCTGGAACTGGTATTCCTGATTGTTGTAATAGCAGATGTTCGGCAGTTTATCGCTCATTCCGGCGTATGCCACCATGCCGTAAGCACTCTTTGTGGCGCGCTCAAGGTCGTTCATGGCTCCTGTGGATATCTGTCCGTTGCAGAGCTCTTCGGCAGCGCGTCCGCCGAGCAGCGCGCACATTTCGTCGAGCATCTGCTCCTTTGTTGTTATCTGGCGTTCCTCAGGCAGATACCATGCTGCACCAAGTGCACGTCCGCGCGGTACGATGCTCACCTTGACAAGCGGGTTGGCATATTCGCAGAACCACGACACAGTGGCGTGTCCTGCCTCGTGGAGCGCGATGGTGCGCTTCTCGTCGTAGGTCATCACTTTGGTCTTTTTCTCCAGTCCTCCGATTATTCTGTCCACGGCGTCGAGGAAATCCTGCTTGCCCACGGCCTTCTTGTTGTGACGTGCTGCGATGAGGGCGGCCTCGTTGCATACGTTTGCTATGTCGGCACCCGAGAATCCCGGAGTCTGTCGTGCGAGGAAGTCTATGTCCACAGTGTTGTCGGTCTTCACCGGACGCAGGTGCACCTGGAATATCTCCTTACGCTCTGTAAGGTCGGGAAGGTCCACGTTTATCTGTCTGTCGAATCGTCCTGCGCGCAGCAATGCCTTGTCGAGCATGTCGGCACGGTTGGTCGCTGCCAGTATGATGACGCCGCTGTTGGTTCCGAATCCGTCCATTTCTATGAGCAGCGCGTTAAGCGTATTCTCACGCTCGTCGTTGCCTCCCATGGCGGGGTTCTTGCTTCTTGCGCGTCCCACGGCATCGATCTCGTCAATGAAGATGATGCACGGCGCTTTCTCCTTTGCTTGTCTGAAGAGGTCGCGCACGCGGCTTGCACCCACGCCGACGAACATCTCTACGAAGTCGGAACCGCTCATCGAGAAGAACGGTACGCCTGCCTCGCCTGCCACTGCCTTCGCCAACAGGGTCTTTCCTGTTCCCGGAGGACCTACGAGCAGTGCACCCTTAGGTATCTTTCCTCCCAGGTCGGTGTATTTCTGCGGTTCTTTGAGAAACTCGACAATCTCCTGTACCTCCTGCTTGGCGGCAGCCTGTCCGGCCACATCCTTGAATGTTATGCCCAGGTCGTTGCCCTTCTCGTACATGCGTGCCTTGCTTTTGCCAACGCTGAACACGCCTCCGCCGGCGTTGCCTCCGCCCATGCGGCGCATGAGCAGTATCCATAGTGCGATGCCGAGGATGAACGGCGAGAGGTTGATGAGCAGGTTCATGAACGAGTTTCCTTTCTCGTTCTCATAGCTGAAGTCGGTTATCTTTCCGGCCTTCTGCATGGAAGTGAGATATTTCTCAAGCTCGTCCACGGAGCCGAACTCCACCTTCACCGACGGTTCCGGACCCACCTGCTGGGCATTTTTGCCGAACACGTCGCGTATGTTCTTGGCTTTCACGTACATAGTTATGGTGCTTCGGTCCTTGTTGATCACCACGCTCTTGGCATAGCCTTTTTCCACATACTCCTTGAACTTGGTGTATGTGGCCTCTTGTTTTGCCGAGCTGCCTATGGCGAGTGCGTCGCCTCCGCCCGTGATGAACAGAATGCACAGCGCTATCAGTATGACTGTGTATATCCAGTTCATATTGAATTTAGGCATCTTCGGCTGGTTATTGTCGTTCTGATGTTTGTTTTCTTTGTTGTCCATAATTTTATATAGATGCTAAATCAATGCCAGTATTGTGTGTGTTGATAATTTTTTGCCGGTCTGACAGTCATTTGTCAGTTTATGTCGGGCACGTGTGTCATTTCGGCGTCTTCCCACAGATTCTCGAGATTGTAGAACTCTCGCGTCTCCGGAAGGAATATGTGTACCATCACGTCTATGTAGTCCATTGCCACCCATTGGCTGTTTCCGAGTCCCACGACGTTGGCCGGCTTCTCGCCGACACCCTCGCGCACCATGTCTTCTATCGACGAGGCGATGGCTTCAACCTGCATCGGTGAGCCGCCCTGACATATCACGAAGTAGTTGGTTATCGCTCCGTCGATGTGGCGGAGGTCAACAATGGTTATGTTTTGTCCTTTTTTTTCCTGAATTCCTTTAGTTATTGTGTCAACCAGTCTGTTTTTTGTTTCCATTTACTTAAATTTGTTTCTTTGATTTGACTTGAGTTTCTTTTTTAGGTTTGAGAAGCTCTTGCCGTGTGTATCGGTTTGTATTGTTTTGATATTGTTTTTATTTATTATAATGTACAAAGTTACATTGAATAATCTGAAAAACACGCTAAAAAGGCTGTTTATTTATTTTTTTTAGAAAAAAGTCACGAAAAATGTTTGTAGTTTAAAAATTTTGTGTACCTTTGCAGTGCAATTCAGAAATGAAGACGCAAGCAACAAATTGGGATATGGTGTAATGGTAACACTACAGATTCTGGTCCTGTCATTCTTGGTTCGAGTCCGAGTATCCCAACAGAGTTCCGGATGTATCGCAAAGATGCATCCGGTTTTTTGTTTCCTTATGCGCGGAGTGGGGCTGCCGGCGGGTGCCGCCGTGTGTCACGTTCCGTGTTTATTCGTGCCTTATATATGTAGTGTTGTATGGATTATGATGGTTTGTGCAGTCGTCATATCGTAAATATTTCGCTGCCATTGCATATGTATGCCGTCGTCGTTGTGCAGATATGTCATGGTCGTCGCACAGATTAGCCGCTCCACTTGTATAAATGTGCTACAGCCGTCGCATGGATATTCCGTTGTCGCAGGCTTACGTCCTGCCGTTGCTCGTGCAGTGTTTGCCGCATACGAAAAAACGGGAAACCGGTCGATGCCGATTCCCCGCTTTTCTATATAAACGTTTAATAAAATTCTTCTTAAAGAAGAAGACAGGAGACTGACCTTATTTCTGAAGGTCGATCTTGTGTCCTAAGCTTACTGCCTTAGCAATCATGATTGCTACAACGGCAAATGTAATGAATGTTAACATAATCTTTTTACCTTTCTTTTAATTGTTAATTTGTTATCCTTTTGTCTTTTCAACGCTGCAAAGATACTTGCTAATAGCGTACCGTGCAAACACTTTTGGTTCAAAAATAGCCGAATATGGACTTTTATTGACGTACATCAATGAAAGCCTATAAAATCGGCCTGAAAGTGTACAATATGTCATATTTTTATCAATAAAACTGACATAGTGGCAAGTGAAACGCCAATTTGGCATAAATCGTCCGTTTTTTTCGATGTGTATTCCAACGGCTTTAAGCCCGTTGTGCCGCAATTTTCGCCATGCGCCATGCCGGAGGTGAAAATCCTGCCTTCATGAAGCTAAAAAATGTTTATTAGTTTCATATAATTACATTATACGAGTCTTTTTTCGTACATTTGCATTATATATAGAACAATAAATATTTCGTACAGAAACATTGGAACGCAGAAAAACATTCAACGACATACTGAAGGTAGTGTTTTCGCTGTTACTTGGCGGAGTAATACTATACTGGATGTATCGTGACTTCGATTTTAAAAATGTCAGTCGGGTGGTTCTCCATGAAATGGACTGGACTTGGATGTTGTTGTCTTTCCCCTTTGGCATATTGGCGCAGATGTTCCGTGGATGGCGCTGGCAGATGAGTCTCAACCCCATAGGCGAGTATCCCCGTGCATCTACAAGCATCAATTCCATATTTTTTTCTTATGCCGTCAGCCTCGTGGTGCCGCGCATCGGCGAGTTCGCACGTTGCGGAGTGCTCAAGCGCTACGACGGTGTGTCGTTCACTAAGGCTCTGGGCACGGTGGTCACCGAGCGAATAATCGACTCGCTGCTCGTGCTCGCCATAACGCTGCTGACGCTGTTTTTCCAGCTGCGCGTATTCGACCGGTTCTTCAGCCGCACGGGAACGAACATCGAGATAATGTTCGACCGTTTCTCGACCACTGGCTATGTGGTGACAGCCGTGTGCGCTGTGGCGGTGCTGATATTGTTATGGTATCTCCTGCGGAGGTTCTCAATATATAATAAGGTGAAGTGTACCATAAGCGGACTGATGCAGGGCGTGTTCTCGCTTCGCGGCGTCAAGAACATGCCTTTGTACGTGTTGTTCACCCTGGGTATATGGGTGAGCTATTTCCTTCACTACTATCTCACGTTCTTCTGCTTTGAGGCCACCTCGGGCCTTGGCATGGCGTGCGCCCTGGTGACGTTCATCGTGGGAAGCATTGCCGTGATAGTGCCGACGCCGAACGGAGCCGGACCATGGCATTTCGCCGTGAAAACCATGCTCATACTCTATGGAGTTGGCGAGACCGACGCTCTCTACTTCGTGCTGATAGTGCACTCGGTGCAGACGCTGCTGGTCATTCTGCTGGGCATATATGCGTGGATGGCGCTCGCGTTCACCAAGAAACGTAAAAGGGAAACGGAGGCCGTGACCGTTGGAAACGAATGATATAACTTTAACATTAATAGATAAAAGCTATGAGTGAAATTACAAACCTGAAGCCTGAGTGCGTATGGAAAAACTTCCATGCCCTCACGCAAGTACCGCGTCCGTCAGGACATCTTGAGAAAGTGCAGCAGTTTTTGCTCGATTTTGCCAAGAATGCCGGTGTAGAGGCATTCAAGGATCCGGCAGGAAACATCGTAATGCGCAAGCCTGCCACTCCGGGAATGGAGAACCGCAAGGGTGTCATCATGCAGGCACACATGGATATGGTGCCGCAGAAAAGCAAGGAAAGCACACACAACTTCGAGACCGATCCTATCGAGGCTTGGGTTGACGGTGAATGGGTTAAGGCACGCAACACCACTCTCGGAGCCGACGACGGTATAGGCGTGGCTGCAATAATGGCTGTGATGGAGGACAAGACTCTCGTGCACGGACCTATAGAAGGACTCATCACTGCTGATGAAGAGACCGGTATGTATGGTGCCAACGATCTGCCGGCAGGACAGATGCACGGCGACATCCTGCTAAACCTCGACTCTGAGACATGGGGACAGTTCTGCATAGGTAGCGCAGGTGGAGTGGATGTGACAGCTACTCTCGAATATAAAGAGGTGGCAACCGACAGCACCGATGCTGCCGTACGCGTAGTGCTCAAAGGACTTAAGGGCGGACACTCCGGTCTGGAAATTCATCTTGGTCGCGCCAATGCCAACAAGCTCATGGTGCGCTTCGTACGCGACGCTGTGGCAGAGCTCGACGCACGTCTGGCCACATGGCACGGCGGCAACATGCGCAACGCCATCCCGTTCGAGTGTGAGACAGTGCTGACACTGCCGAAGGAAAATGTGGAGGAACTGAAAAATATGGTCGAGGAATACCGTGTGCTGTTCAACGACGAGTTCGCAGGCATAGAGAACGAGATACATTTCTTCGTAGAAGATGTGGAGACTCCGGCAACAGAAGTGCCTGAGGACATTCAGGACAACCTCATCGACGCCATCTACGGATGCCACAACGGCGTGATGCGTATGATTCCGTCGTTCCCTTCAGTTGTAGAGACTTCCTCAAACCTCGCCATTATCGAGATTGGCGAAGGCAAGGCAAACTTCAAGATTCTCGCACGCGGCTCACGCGAAAGCTACAAGGAGTATATCGTAAACACGCTGCAGAGCACATTCAACATGGCCGGCATGCGCGTTGAGACTTCGGGCGACTACTGCGGATGGGATCCTAACACAAAGAGCGAGATACTCCATCTCATCACCACAAAATATAAGGAACTCTTCGATAAGGAGGCACAGGTGGTCGTAGATCACGCCGGACTGGAGTGCTCTATCATCCTTGGCAAGTATCCGCAGCTCGACGTCGTGTCGTTCGGTCCTACGATCCGTTCGCCGCACACAACCAACGAGCGTTGTCTCATTGAGTCAATAGAGCCGTTCTGGGCTCTGCTTACGAAGACTCTCGAGAACATTCCTGAGAAATAAACATGTGGCATTGCGGCGCGGCTCTGCACGGGCCGCGGTCGCCTGTTACATATGAATAATGCGGACACAGCGTGTTTCCGGCGTATTTACGTCGGCCCGTTGTGTCCGCTTTTTTGTGTGTCTGTATGGTCAGGATGGAGTGTGTGGCTCGTTTGTATTGACTGTTATTCTTTCTTTTGGAATAACAAAGGCAATAAAAAACCGGTAATGTGATTTACATTACCGGTCCGTAAACATCCAGCCTCACGGTTGGATATTAACGCATGATGAATATCTTTATCATTTCACAATGTATTTCTTACCGTTCACGATGTATATGCCTTTTGGCAGATCGTTGAGCGATTTGTCTGAAGCAACCTTTTGGCCGTTGATGTTGTATATGCCTTCAACAGCATTCTCGGCCGGCATTTCTGTCACGATACCGTTTATGTCAGTCGTTCCGTTACCGTTGTCGATGACGAAAGTCTTTGGTTCTGATGACGGGGTTGTCTCTGTGAGATACCATGCAGTACCTATCAGACTGCTCCAGTCACTTGTCAGATGATACATGTTTCCACCTGACATGACGTACGATCCGGCAGGTGCGGATGTCGGGTGATAGTTGTAGTATGTGTAGCGCAGCAATCCGTCGCCTGTGATTGCAGTGCCGCTTGCATTGATACCGTTCGGACAGCTGATACCTTCGAACTGATAGATGTATCCGTGCTGATAGGTAACTTGCTCAGGATCCTCTTCATATTTAGGGTCAGCCTCGTTTCTTCTGTTGAATGTGAAAGGACTGTCTTCGTTGTGACCTGCCTCTTTGGTTACCTTTATGAGATAGCATCCGTTTGCTTTGATTGCTGCGTCGTAGCTGTTGTCAAGATCTACAGGAGTGAAAAGTATCTGATTCGGATTCTGAGGATTGATACCGGTGAGTTCGCAAAGTTCTGCGTCTTCACCGAAAGTCTGTTTCACCTGTGATCCCAGAATATCCACCGGCAGTGTGAGTGCGCTCCATTGTCCGATGTTGAACTTGCGGCTTAGGTTGAAGTAATATGGCTCGTTGTATTTGTATTTATCCACAGCGTCTTCGCTTCCGTATGCGTCAACGCCGAAGGCCAAATTCTCATCAGCATTTCCGATATAGTAAAGGCTGATATTGTCAACATACACACGGCCGCCGGTTGCATCCTTGCTTACGCCGAGTTCAAGGCTTCCGTTAGCTCCAACTGTCACGTAAACGACAACCCGATGGAAGTTTTCGTCAGGCGTGTACTGGTCGCCTTGAGCGAGAAAATAGGCTGCCGGAACGTTGCGGCGGAAGTATTGCTTGTCTGTTTCACTGAGTCCGTCATAATGCTGATTCACATATCCCATGAATGTATTGTAGTCATCGCCGGAGATAACCGGAATTATTGCTCTTGAATCATTAGCGTACAGATAGGCGTTGGATGCGTCTGTGGTGTTAGGTTCGTTGTATGCACCGCCTGTATAAGGACTTGCATCGTTTATGTCGAAGAATGCCTGAGCGCTGACAGCGTAAAGTCCCGGTGTAAGACCGCTGACTGTCTGGTAGAACGTTCCTGTGGCGTTACCGATCTCCAGACATCCGAAGGCACCATAATTAGAAGCATAACCGTCATTGCTGCCGGTTGTTCCCATATGAGGATCTATTGATGTGCAATAGTCGCTATTGGTATAATTTAATCCTGTTGTTGACCAAAAAAGATTATTTACATCACTCACATTACGTATAAAACGTGAGTTAAGGAGAAGTCCACTGATATTATAACGGCCTTGTGCTGATGCATCTTTTATTGCTTGTCTGTAGTCGGCGGCTGTTATCAGATACCATTCGTCCGCATTACGGGATGTACCATCGGCCATCACACATCCTGTAGATGTGTCATATCTATAATAGCTATTGTTGTTTACAATTCTGTATGTGTTTGTTTCTGTTTGTTCAAACTTTATTGCAGCATAGTCTGTAGATTTGTTTGGTTCAGGTCTGTCTATGAAGATGCGGCCAGTATTATCATCCATTAAGGCGATGCAACTTCCCTGAGCAGAGTTAACAATCGGTCCTTCAAAGTAGTAATATGCTCTAAAAGTACCACTCTTCCTCAGAAGAGTTAGTCTTACTCAAGTTTCGGATTTAGACTTTGAGGTTGAATTTATTGCATAAAAAAGGCTTT
>ENA-OOXM01002730-OOXM01002730.1-human-gut-metagenome-genome-assembly--contig:-NODE-2730-length-10878-cov-1.753211_pt1 | contig 10878 bp, 7 predicted proteins | sample MGYA00241589_ERZ501347 | MGnify/ENA primary metagenome ERZ501347 (study PRJEB25962, sample SAMEA2042832) | human gut metagenome | biome: human gut; feature: human-associated habitat; material: faeces...
TTTCACACCAATTTCTTTTACATAGTATTTTCGGTTAGCTTTCAGACCTGTAAATACAGCTGATTCATCTGGTTTTAGATAAAAAACACTGTTATATTGTTTTCCATTAATATCTTGATTGTTTAGAAAAACAATATCGGCTCCTGTATCTTTATTTTTTGCCTTAGTATTTAAGAGTACATATTCATCTTTATATGTTTCATTTCCATTTGCATCTGTTGATAAAATATCCTGTGCATATACCTGGAACGCGAACTTCACATTACTGTATTTTTCCTTATCAGTATTACTGAGTTCTTTTCTTACCTCTACCTGTCCTTCTGGAATAACCTGAATATTAAACTTCATATGAAGGTTGGATGCACCTGCACCTCGTTCCATATAGAACATCTTAAAGGAATGGGTAGTATAATCTTTAAAGGTATCGTTCTTAAAATATTCACCTACCTTATTATCATCCCAAGGTTGTCCATCCGGGAATATTTTTGCCTGCTGGAATATGCTTTTTAGAGTAGTTGAAGTCGTACCAGGTTTACCATTTGTCACACAATCTGTCCAGCTTACAATACCTGTACTGAAATCAATCTTTCCGGAATGAGCATCATGTACACCACCTATATCAAGTACCAACACGTTATCGATGTAAACCCACATATCATCATCACCATTGAACTCATAAATCATAGGTGCTTTACTTCCTTTATGAGTTGCATTTCCATCTTTAGGTTGAATGAAATTTGCTCCCATATACATGCTGAAATAGTAATCAATACTTCCCTGTGATAAATATAACTCTTTACCCTTTGCTGGATCTGTATCTCCTAATATTTCACCATTTTCATCACGTTGATTGGTATTTGTTGAGAATTTTCCTTTTTCAATATTATTATATGGCATGAAGTTTCCACGTTTATAGAAATATTTATCTTCATCCGTTGGCGTACCTAGTGCATCATAAACCGTAAATTCAGAATTATTTCCAAGGTAAGCGTAATTTTTAAAACTACTATACTCATAGTAACCTGTAGCATTATAATAATCACTGGAGAATAGATTATTAACCGTTTTACCACTAAATAATGATTCTATACTTTCATTATTATTTTTTGTAGTAGGATAACCATCTTCGCCTAATTTGTTATTCAGTAATCCTTTTTTAATTGTTCCATTTCCATATCCACTATTAGATCCAAAATCAATCAAATGCTCTTTATCTGTTCCAATACTGAAATTATTACCATTGACAAGATTCGTCATTTTCATGGTTATTCCAGCATCGGTATGGTTTATAGTAGGAATTTCTGTCGGATTCTTTGCATATATAAAATATACTGTGTTATTGCCAATATTTTCCCATTTTCCACCGGAAGCAGCACTATTGTATTGATTATTTTTATCTTTATACCTTATTTTCTTAACTACAGTTCCTTCTTCCCATGACGAACTTACCTTAGCTTTATAGAATGAATATTCAGCAATCTTTTTAGCAACATCGCTTACACTATGTCCTTTTTTCCCGGCGGACAACCGTATTGAATTATCATCACCTATATCTATAGAATTTCCATTCGTATCTACTACATTAATTTCTAAGCTTCCAGCTTCTTTTCCATCATCAGTCCATGTGATTGTAAATGTAGAAAAACTTGTTGTTTCGAATTCTGCTTTCTGTACACTTCCGGCTGCATCTGTTTCTACACTTGCAGTTCCTTCCTGGGTCATGTCCACTACATTAACATTGCCGTTTTCATCTTCAACCAGATGCATCATTGTAACATCCATCGAATTCGCTGTTGTTTCATTCTGACTGAATTCATCTTCTTCAGCGAAAACTGCTGCTTCACTTCCGTTTTCTGCTGCCTGCGCAACTTCTTCAGGTACGGATGGCTCGATGTAGTGCATGGAAACATTTACGGAACCATCAACTGGTTCTATCTTATTTCCTTCACTGTCCTGGAAGAAAATATCGTATGCAAGGAAACCTGCGATTTCGTATCCATCTTCCTCAGCTTTTTCATTAAGCTTCGTTTCTGTTTCTGCGTACTGATCAGTTCCCTGCTCAATCGGATTTACTATCAGTTCGGCATCTTCCGGGATAACTCCGACTTCTGTTGTTGCAATTACTTCAACAAGATCATTTACTATCTTTGTGAAAGTTAAGATTCCTTCTGTGTCTTCTATCTGAACTTCTTCCGGAATTTCCTCTTCACTTTCCTCTTCTACAATTTCCTGCTCCTCAGTCTCAACAACTTCCGCCATATCGCTTCTTACATAAGCTTCTGTCTCGTTGTAGGAAACTTTGTACCAGGTGAATTCGTCTTCACCGGTTACTGTTTCAATAAGTGGAAGCTGAGCGTCTGTATCTACTGTTGCGATTGCTTCTGCTTCTGTGGAAGGAGCTACGCGAAGGTTAACTTCGTCTGCGATGATGCGGATCATTTTGGTCTGTTCCTGATCCGGTGCTTCTTCCGGATTCTGTTCTTCCTCAGAGTTTTCTACATTATTCTCTGTGTTGGTTTCTTCTCCGTTCTCTTCGGTATTTTCGGTGTTGGTGTCTGTGTTAACTTCTTCGTTATTTACTTCACCGTTTTCTTCTTTATTCTCAGTGTTTTCATTATCATCTGCTGCCGGTGCGCTGCTCCATACAAATGTGTATGCTGCGGTAGCTGCTGACTGGAAAGCTGCTTTGGTGAGCTGTCTGCTTTCGTTTGTTTCAACTGTAAGCTTGTCTTCTTCGGCTTTGAGCTCTGTCAGTTCCAGTTCGGAAGTTTCTTTGTTGGTTCTGATCATGGCTGCTGTCACTGTGGATGCGGCCGGGTCTGTCAGTTCCGGTGAAGAAGCTTCTTTATAAGTAAAGCTGTAAGTAACTTTGTCGGACGGTTCAACCGGGTTGCCATCTGCATCTGTAAAAGATACGTTGTAAGCGAGGAAGCCGTCGAGGTTTTTGCCCTGGCTCTGAAGCTGCTCTGTGATCTTGGCTGCCAGTTTGTTGTACTGGTCTGTCAGCTCAGCATCTTCGGTGTTGTTCTCGACTGCTTTGACGGTCATCTGTGTTCCGTTTGGAAGGACACCTGCCGGAGCTTCGGCCTTGACCTCGATTGTCTCGTTTTTAAGATTTACGATACAGCTTACAGGCTGTGCTGCTTCTTCAGCTGGAGCGCTGCTCTCGGATGTTCCATCTGTAAACATGTTCTCGCCTGATGAGAAGTCGGCATCGCTGGAACCGAAATCATCGGATTCGCTGTATGTTTCGGCCGAACCCTCTTCCGATTCCGATTCAAAATTCACATCTGTGTCGAGATCGTCTCCTGTATCTTCGGATGTATCAGCTGCTGCGGAATCCTCCTCAACTTCGACCATGTCTACCATGTCATCGAAGGATCTTGCCTGAGATACATAGTCTGTATTTATTAATACAGTGGAGCAGAACAGCACGATTGCAAACATCATACTGAGCACCCGACATGTCAGGCTTCTGTTCTGATTCCGTTTCCTTTTTTTGAATTTTTTATTATTTTCTCTTTTCATATTAACATCCCCTATTATATGCATGATGATAATAAAAAAATTATCGTTAACTGCTTCACGTACAACTTATTTAAGATTTAACGACATTATAACAGGTGAACTGTTTCGTCACCTATTTCGTCAGCCGCTTTCAGCAACATTTTTAGTACTATTTTGACAATTTTCGATTATTTTGAGTAAATCGAGCTCGCTGTTGAAATCTTCTCGCTCGTTGTTTTTCATATGATAAACACTTCCCTGCCATGTAGCGCTCTGACGGTATCTGACATATACAGCCAGGGTGTCTATGCTTCCTCTCTGTTCAAGGATCTGTTCGCGGTTGCTGACCTCTGTAAAAGAGATTCTTTTTTCATTTGCTGGTTTCTGCTGTTTGTCTTCGTATGTCCGCAGCTCTGTTGATGACTGAGGAAAGTTCAGCTCGTTCATGAATCGCTCCATATAGCGGAAGAGTTCATGAATACTTCGGAAGAATATAGGATCTTTACTGTAATAACAGTAAAATCTTCCGGACCTTTCTACTCCGTCTATGTTGTCTATGCAGACATTTACGATATTGGAAGCAGAAATGTTGAGCTTTTCTTTCATCATTCATCCACCTCCAGTGCTCCGTCAATCAATCTGATCAGTTCAAGTGCACTCCTGAAACTTTTCTTTTTATTGGCTTCCGCCCAGGTCACTTCGCCCTGCCATGTGGCGTTATCACAGTGACTCACATGTATTACAAATGTCCCTGTATGTTTTTTTTTGCCTTTTTCCATCTGTTCTGTATCCTCCGTCAAAATCCGATCACGGTATTTTTGTTTTTAACCACACGATAACACGCACTTATTTCAGAGTATTTTTATTATATCATTGAGGGTATTTCTTCAACTGTTTCGTGATTCTGCTTTTTGAACATTTTTTCGTTTTTTTTCGACAATGTTTCTGATAATTCGACAGGGGTATTGGAACATTACGGAGTTATTTCCTATTAAAAAAGATTCTGCTACAATTTCTGCAACAGAATCTATTTTGTCTGCTTTTATACAAAAGCAGCGTCTTATTTAACTTTTGCTGATTTTACCTTACTCCATTTGGAATAATAATTCTTCTTTCCGACCTTTTTAACCGTACGGATTCTCACATAACAGTACTTCTTACGCTTTAACTTTTTGAGAGTCGTTGATTTTGAACGGCTCTTTAGCGTTACTGTTTTTGCCTTTTTCATGTTCTTGTAGTTACTGTACTGCACCTGGTAATAAGCGATTCCTTTTACAGCTTTCCAGGAAACGGTTGCTTTTCCTTTGGTCTTTGATCTTACCGAAAGCCTTGATGTATTTGCCGGTGCTTTCACTGCTTTTGCCTTTGACTTTGCCTTTGGTTTTGGTGTTGGTTTTGCTGTTGGTTTTGGCGTTACCTTCGTTGTAGATGAAGGTTTTGCAGTCGGCTTTGTCACAGTTCCCGGAGATGGCTTTGTCGGATTAATAGTCGGTTCAGATGGTTTTCCTTCTATTATAAAGGTTCTGTAAAGCGTTCCTGTATAATTTCCGATACCGGTAACCGTTACAGTTGCCGTTCCGGGCTGGACATTGTTGCTGTAAGAAAGTGTATAGTCTTTTCCTTCCTTCAGTGACATTCCTTGGTAACTCATAACCATTCCAGGCTTTTTCTCTTTGCCGTCATACTGATATTTGTCAGCAGCAAGCGCGTCCGAAACCTGTGGATTCATAACATTTATAGGATTGATCACCATTTCTCCGGTCGTTGTTCCGGAATATTTTCCGATACCGGTAACCGTTACCTTAACAGTACCTGCATTAACCCTGTCTCCATCATAAGTAACCTGATAATCGGTGCCTTCTTCTATTTTGAACATGTCACTGAACATATTTACATTGACGCTGTGTTCCGTTCCATCATAATTCGCATATCTATCCCCAAATGACACATACACTGCTGGTCTTTCCAGAATATCGACATAAATCTCGGAACTGCATTTTGCTTCCGGATTATATTTATCCTGTACTGTCAGCGTTACTTTTCCTGATTTTAGAGCCTTGACCCATGCCCATTCGGAACTGGAAATTTCCTCTTCCACCTGCAGGACGCTCGGGTCAGAGCTTGTGATCTTCAGGTCAGAAATCTTCTTCAGAGAAGTATTCTGGAATTTGTAATCCCACAATAACTGGTATTCATTTCCACTTTTCAAGAACATGCTGTCTCTCATATGAACATAAGTTTTGTCCAGAAACAGAAATGTATAATTTACGGATGTCGGAACTGCCAGCTGTTCTGTATATCCGCAGACACTGCATGTCTCGTCAACATGACCATCCGCTGCCACTGCTCCATATTTATAGCGATGACCATTCTGTATTCTTACTGCATGGTTAACAGACAGATCTGACAGACTGATATCATAAAATACCGTATTTTTATTTCTCCATCCATACCAGATCAGTTTACCGTCAGCAATCGTCGGTACACAATCAGAAAGGTTTCCAGCCATCTTATGTGTGCTTCCTACCTGCTGCCCGTTTCCGTCCACAGCCGTGTAATATACATATCCTCTGCTTGTCCACAGTAGCACAAAACTGTTGCTGCCTGTTTTTACCAGCTGAGGCGTTGCCGCACTGTCCTCGGTTCCTGCATAATCCGAGAAATAGCGTACTGTTGCAGCGCCACCGTCTTTCGGTATAGAAGAAATAAATACATTTCTTGCTGAATCCTCTCCATTCGTATCACTGTTTCCGGCCACAAGATAAGAAGAATCTGAGAATTCAAAACCACCCTGCGATACACCGGTATAGTTTGCTCCGGCCCTCCCAGGGATGCTGAGCATCGTATATTTCTTACATTTGTTACTATAAGATGGAACAAAATTTCCCTTACTGAGATCTGTCGGATATTTAAATACCACAAGTGCACGAGGATAAGCATCTCCATGATCACTTCCTACAAGGGTTCCATTATCCACCTGGATAAACTGATTAAAGGAATGGCTCACATATCCAACTCCATCAACAACACCTGTAATACCTTCTATAACAGACATGTTTGATGTATCCACGGAAAATGTCACATTTGCCTGATGTCCACTGTACATTTCATGACAGGTTCTCACAAAAATATACTTTCCGTATCTCGCCATTCTGGCTGAACCCGCATCAAATGGAATCGTTGTATTTGCTCCGAAAAGGCCACAGGACCCCCTGTGCCTTCCAGTCTTTCGAATACTTTGTCAGTCGATAGACTTCTTTTGTATTGTCTTTTTCCTTGTTTTTTGCTCTGGTAAGGATGTAATAATTATTATCATCCTCATAAAACGCCCCGAAAATCGGAAGGCTCAGCTGTAAAGTCATCGTCTTCTGCAGATTATACTGCTTGTCGTAATATTCGATCAGAAGTGTCTGACTGTCAATTGCCCCGGCCTGTACACGCATCAGACCTCCGTCCGGGCTTTGTGTCAGATATGAATTGACTGTCGATGACCTTATATAATAATCCTGTGCCTCCAGGTTCATTCCGGTATAAAAATTACAGGATGTTTTTACCGAATCCGAAACCGGAATATCTGCCTCTAATAAAGTTCCGGAACCAACTGCATCTGCTTCATTTTCCGTCAGTGCTCCGGCTTCATTCTGTACCTCTTCCTCTACTTCATCAAATTCCGTTTCCGAATCTCCATCAGAAAAAGCTTCCTCCTGGTCATCCACAAACTCATCTGAATTTGCTTCCTCCTGATTCCCGGGTTCCTCTTCTTCCAATGTCACATCTGTGTCTGTCTCAGGATCTGCATTTGTTGCAGGATCTGCATTTGTCACGGGATTTCCATTTAGATTCCCATTTGTCGCGGGATTTTCATCTTCCTCAACAGAAAACTCTGCTTCTGATGTAGCCTCATCGGATGCCATATTCTGTGATTCCGCCTCTGTGGTTATCATATCTGAAGAAAAATCTTCTGCATAGACAGGTGAAGTTCCCAATACACATAACGACAACAGAATGGATAAAATCTGTGCATTTCTTCTTTTCATAGTTCTCTCCTTATGTATTCTCTCTGATGTGGTTCTATATTACTACAACATTCGACAAATGAACAGAGCTTTCACATGATCAGTTACCGGTGATTTTCTAGCAACTGTGAACAGCAATATTTTTATTCTGGTCGCATCCTCGCGGAGCGTTTTTTACTTTATTGGAACATTACGGAGTAATTTTCTATATTATACTGGCGAAAAAAAGAGCTTTCTGATTTTCTCTCAGAAAACTCTTTGGGTATTTAAGATTTTTTATGAAGTCCGGCAGTCATTGTTTGTCGTCTCTGTATCGCAGATCTCACCGAGTGAGGCAACGTAGTAGTCGATTGATACGTTCTTGCGGCAGGTGAGGCTTTTGTTGAATTCTTTGTTGATTCGTTTTGATACGAGTGTGCAGTTTTCCTGGGTTATCCCTATCAGCATTACGAGATACTGCTGGATGTTGTATCGGGTGTAAAAATCGCCTTTACGGACTGCTTTCTGAATGGACTCGCGGAGAAGTTCTGAATAGTATTTCTGATTTTCGTCGTCTGTCTCTATATTTGTAAAGTCCAGGGTGCAGAGCATCAGGAATACGGACATGCCGGTTCGTTCCATCATGCGGCCGAACACGTGGTAAACGTCCACAAAGCTTGGATAGGTGCAGTAGTAAGCGCCTTCGATGGATTCTTTTTCGCGGAGGCGGTACTTGATGTCTTCGATTGCGCCTGCTGCCTGTGAGGTTCGCTCTCCCATGAGTTTGAATCGCTCGAGCATTCCGGCAGATGGTGACAGGCCGAGTTCGTCGAACATCAGCTTGGTTGTTCTTTTGTAGACATCGAGGCCGTCTTTGTAGCGGGACATTCCGATGAGGCTGTCGATTTCCCATATCTGCCAGTCGTAGAATGGATAGATTTCGGCTGCGCTGTGTGCAACGCTGTGAAGTTCTTCGAATTTTTCTTCTGTTTTCAGGTAATGGCACAGTTCTTCGACGCATTCGAAATACATATCTCGACATGCGATGTTTTCGACTGCCGCCCAGTCCTCGCCCATCATATCCGGGAGAAATTCTCCGGTATAAAGCTTCCAGGCTTTAGCGTAGATTTCCATTTTTGCCTTTTGGTATTTTTCGCGGCGCGCTGATTCAATCGTCCGCTTGAAGTCGCATACGTCTACTGAGGTTTCGATATCCGGGTCCCAGGTACACATTCCACCATTGATGTTTATATAATTGCTTTCCGGAAGTCCCGCCGCTTTCAGCTGCTTTCGTAGTCGAAAGAGTGTATTGTTCAGACTTCCATTTTTATTTTCTACTTCTGCTCTCCCATATAGTGCATCGATCAGTGCTGCTTTGGAGATTTCTCCATCCTGCGTGTGTAGCAGTAGCAACTGAAACAACTGTGTGGTCTTTGATACATTGTTACGATCCAGAACCAGCTCTTTTCCTTTATATTCCAGCGAAAAGCAACCCAGCATTCGAACCTTGAGTATATTTTGGTTCATATATTTCTCCTTCAACAGATATTGCATTCTGTTTCTTGTCTTTTCATTTTAAATAGACTTATCCATATTTAGCATATCACTCAATATGTTAAAGTTCTACCACCAAAATACACAAAAAAAGACTGTTATTATTATTCAATCCGCTAATAACAACAGTCTTTTAAGCTCTATCTAGCAGATAATTCCTTTGCTATCTCATCTATTTTTTCCTGAGTATAACCGGTATACTCTTTTATCTTGTCCATAGTTTCATGATTCATAAGCATTTTCCTGATTAATTCTCTTCTACTGTTTTCACTTCCTTCTCTTCGTCCCAATTCAATTGCTTCCTCCCGTAATTCATCAATTGCTAGACACATGCTTGTTTCCTCCCTTTCTTCATTGATTTTTAGTTCCGAATTGGTTAGTGTATTCAGCATAATAGCTGTCTCTGTCTTCAAATTCCGGAAACCTGTATCGTTTTTAAGGAGTTCCATCAGTTTTTCTTTTTCCTTCGAATATTTAATGTATAATAATACCTCCCTCAAATCTGTATGAAAACGATTGATTTCCTCATCTGACATTCTCTGTGGTTCTATTAGATTAATTTTATAATCCGATACAAATGGAAGAATTTTTTCATTTTCACCACCAAACATCTCATACAAACTTCTCGGACCATCCCACGGATCTGTTCCCAAATATAACACTAACGTAATCACTGGTATCAATTCATCATTTTTACTGAATCCCGTCAGGAATTCTCCTACATTCATCTTAGATGTATTTTTCGCTTTTCGATATCCATTTGCCACTTTTTTTACCTGATTTGCATACTCCATAGCATCGTACAACATATTTTTCACCGGCATTGCATAGTGTACATGAGATTGATTCTCAATTCCAAGGATCACATATACTGCATCATTTTTCTCCATAACTGTCATATATTTCAGACTATCCCTGTATCTCTGTATTAATTCTGCATTCAGACTATCATCATGAATAATAGTAGTTGCCGTTGAATCCAACTCATGAAGGCTTTCAGGTATAATGACCTTTTCTCCTCCATAAAGCAGATAATTAAACGCATCCGCAAACACTTCTGCATTTCTTATGTAATCCTTAGTGACGGTGTCTTTCTGTCCCATATGATTCCTCCTTATTTGCAGGAGGGATCTCTGTAACTTCTCAGTGAAACCTCCTGCCTGTTTTTTGTTAAAGCATGAGATTTCTCTGTTACGGCCGAACGGCCAAAGATAATAAGATACAGTTTTCTGTAAAGAACAAAAATAAATGTGATGCTTTGTTATATTTCAGCACAATATGCTCTATTTGTCTACAAGAACATTTTGCTCTTTTTCGACATAAAAAAACAATCCCACCTCAATTGTTGTAGGATTCTTAATATCAACTTGGTAATAGGCATCTGCAGCTCCAATTCCAGCAAATTGCAGATGCTTCCAACCCCAACCAGGCATCTGCAGCTCCAATTTCAGCAAGTTGCAGATGCTTCCAACCCTGACCAGGCATCTGCAAATCTAATTCCAGCAAGTTGCAGATGCTTCCGACCCTGACCAGGCATCTGCAAATCCAATTCCAGCAAGTTGCAGATGCTTCCAACCCCAACCAGGCATCTGTAGCTTCTCAAATTCGCTGGTGGGCATCTTTATTGCATCTCTATTTCATCAAATAGCTATATATGTCTCTTTTTGATACACCGCGGTCTTTCGCGACCTGTTTCATGGCATCTTTTCTGGACATTCCCTGTTTTGCATAGATTTCCATATGCTCTTCTATGGAAATCTCTTCCCACGAGGCCACTGCTTCTTCTTTCAGTTCCTGACGGCTTTTGCCCTCGATGACCAGC
>ENA-OOXM01002735-OOXM01002735.1-human-gut-metagenome-genome-assembly--contig:-NODE-2735-length-10860-cov-2.693198_pt1 | contig 10860 bp, 10 predicted proteins | sample MGYA00241589_ERZ501347 | MGnify/ENA primary metagenome ERZ501347 (study PRJEB25962, sample SAMEA2042832) | human gut metagenome | biome: human gut; feature: human-associated habitat; material: faeces...
AACCGTGCGCGGCGCACCGAATAACGCACAATGCATTCGTTTTTGTAAACTTTTTGCGGACAGAATTTGCGTTGTGCGTCTGTTTGGTGTATAATTACTTACGGAAGCATTCGAAAACGGACCATCACATGCCGCAGCCGATGTTTCAAAGAAGTTTTATGCAGGGTTTATGCAAAAAGCTTTCAGCAGGATTATAAGATTATTCGGAGGAATTCCTTACCATGATGTTTTTTAACAGAAATACGGGGCAAAAATCCCTGCCCAATTATGCCCCCGACAGCGGCGGTGCATCCGGATGGCGCGGACGCAGACAGTCCCGCACGGATGAAACTCGGGATTTTAATATATACGGTGGTTACGAAGATGAACCCGCCGAAAATGCCAACCGAAGGAAACGCTCCGAGACCTTCTGGAAAATCTGGAAAATCGTCCGCGTTCCTGTCATCATTGCGGCAAGCCTGTTCATCACTTACATGCTGCTTTCGACCGTCGGCAAAAAAATCTATAACAAATACCTCATGCCCGTTGACCCGAACGACTCCACGCCGATTATTGTTACAATCCCGCAGGGCAGCGGTGCATCCACGGTTGCAAAGATTCTTTACGAGGCCGGAGGCGAGGATTCACCCGGTTTGATTCCGCACAAAGCCGTTTTCAAGATTTACGTTGACTTTATCGGTAAATCCAGCCGCTTGCAGGCGGGAACATATGTTCTTTCCCGCAACATGAGCATTCCTGACATTGTGGATACGATTTGCCGCGGTATGCCGCCGCGAAAAATCATTAAGTTACAAATTCCGGAGGGACTGACAATCGAAGCAATGGCCGACAAGCTTGTTGCGGACGGAATACTGAAAAGCCCGGACAAATTCCTCTCCCTCTGCGTGACCGGTGAGATGTTTGTTAAGGATCACCCGTTCATCAAAGATATTCCCGCCGATGAAACCGGTGAGCGGCCTTACAAACTCGAAGGATTCCTTTTCCCGGATACCTATGATATTTACGAGGATGCCTCGGAGGAAACAATCATTGACAAGATGCTTGACCGATTTGAGCAAATATTCGGTGAAGTTTACACAGCACGCGCCAAGGAACTGGGCATGAGTATGTACGATGTTGTTACCCTTGCATCAGTCATTGAGAAAGAGGCACGTGTTTCGGATGACTTCTATCGCGTTTCGGCCGTTTTCAGCAACAGGACGAAGGCAAACATGAACCTTGACTCGGATGCAACGCTTGAATACGTTCTTAAAACGGGTTCGCTTCATCTGACCGAAGAGCAGCTTGCAACACCGTCCGGCTACAACACACACACAAATTCCGGGCTTCCGCTCGGACCCGTTTCCAATCCGGGCGATACTGCAATCAAGGCTGCACTCTATCCCAACTCGGAATACATTGCGGATAATTACCTTTATTTCTGCCTTATGGATCCCGACAGCGGCGCGCTGATATTTGCAAAAACGCTTGCGGAACACAATCGCAACGTTGCAAGATACAGCCCGCTCTGGTAACGAATGCAAAATGCTTCGGGTACCCGTTCGGTCAGCGGTTTGAACGCCGTGAAATGCGGCTGCTCATGCAGCGAACCCCGACCGATTAAAAAGCCCGTTCTGAGCCGCAGCTTCACTGCGGCTCAGAACGGGCAAATTTCTGCAAATCATCAATAAGCATCCGGCAAACACACGAATATGAACAGCAAAGAAATATTTAATGGATTTTCGGCGGAAACTTTCCGTTTTCTGCTTGAAATCGGATTTAACAACAATGCAGATTGGTTCGAAGCGAACCGCAAGCGCTATGAGCAATTCGTCCGCGATCCCATGCGGCGGCTTGCCGCTGCGCTGATGCCGACGGCTCTTTTAATCCGAGCATCAATGCTTCCGTTTCGCGCATTCGCCGTGACACCCGCTTCACAAAGGACAAGTCCCCCTATCGAGACCACATGTGGATCGGGTTCAGATATCCGCGCACGCGCATAAGCGAAGGCTGCACGCTCTGGTTTGAAATCACGCCGCACCGATACGATTACGGCTGCGGGTTTTATTCATCAACCCCGGCATTCATGGCAGCATATCGAAAAAAGATACTTGCCGCTCCGATGAAATTTCTCGAGCTTGCACATTCGCTTGAAGCGCGCGGATTTATTTACAGCTGTGAAAGCTACAGACGCGACAGATTCCCCGATGCACCCGCTGAGCTGAAACCCTATCTGAACGTTAAGACTTTTGCGTGGATGAAGACAATTCCCGGGGTCGGCGCGCTTATCGCGCCGTCGAACATCCTTGATGTGCTGACGGACGAGTTTTCCGCACTCGCGCCGATGTATCACTTTCTCCGCTCCGTAATAAGCGAAAACGTATGATTAATTTCATTGTTATTTTTATACTTCAACAAACTGAACAACAGGTGAAATATGGCTGATAAACAAAGAAAAATTGAACTCCTTGCCCCGGCGGGCAACTGGGAACGTTTCGTGACCGCAATTCAATTCGGCGCGGACGCCGTGTATCTCGGAACAACCGCATTCTCGCTGCGCAACCTTGCGGATAATTTTACGCTTGAACAGGTTGCGGAGGCCGTTAGATATGCGCACGAACGCAGTGTGAAGGTTTACGTCACCGTGAATGCGTTTATGCGTGATGAAGATTTGGAAAATCTGCCCGAAACGATTGCAGCACTTGATGCAGCAGGCGCGGATGCACTCATCATCAACGACCCGTCCGTTATCCGAATTGCAAAACGTGTTGCACCGAACCTCCCGCTTCATCTGAGCACGCAGGCAAACACCCTCAATTCCGAAGCTGCGCTGTTCTGGCATGAACAGGGCATTGAACGCATTGTGTTGGCGCGCGAACTGACGCTTTCACAAATTGCACAAATGCGCCGCAAACTGCCCGAAACCCTTGAGCTTGAAGCATTTGTTCACGGTGCAATGTGCGTGAGCTACTCCGGAAGATGTCTTTTCAGCAATTATATCGACGGGCGCGACAGCAACCGCGGCGAATGCGTTCAGCCCTGCCGCTGGTCATATGAAATCCGCGAACGCGGCAACGACGGCGAATATTTCACCGTTGTTGCGGACAGGAAAGGGAGTTTTATTCTTAATTCACGCGATATGTGCATGGCGGAGCATTTAAACGAAGTTATCGATTCAGGCATTATCAGCCTCAAAATCGAAGGCAGGATGAAATCCATTCTTTACGTTGCAACTGTCGTGAACGCCTATCGAATGGCACTGGACGGATGCGATATGGAGCTTGTTATGAACGAACTGAACCGAATCAGCCACCGTCCGTACACAACGGGCTTCATGCTTGACAACGATGCAATGGGTTCGAAAGCTCCGCTCATGGCACCGGAATCAGGCGGTTATATTCAGGATTATGCAATTGCCGCTGTTGTGCTTGACTATGATTCGGAACGCAAAATTGCTCATGTTGAACAGCGCAACCGTTTCTTTGACGGCGATGAGCTGCATATTCTTGCACCCAAAGATGTTGCCCGCGCATTCCGCGTGAACGGCATACGCAGCGAAGAAGGCGAGATGCAGCAGAGTGCGCCGCATCCCTGTCAAAAGCTGTACATCGGATGCAGCGAACCCGTTGCACCCGGAAGCATTTTAAGAGTTGCAGCGAAAAAGAACCCTGTTTTTTCCGCTTAGTTAAAACGACAGCCGAATCGCCGCATTCCCCGGCACTTTGCCCAATGCGGCGGCTCGGCTTTGTTGTTTAAGTTCAGCTTTATTGCGGCAGCATTCTCCGCTCCGCATTCTTCACATTTCCGTTCAGCAGCATTCTGATTCTTTTCACACTTAAAGCAAGTCTCAGCCCTTCCCCCGCCGCCATTGCGGCAAGGCAGCCGTAAATATGCAGCTGCGGAAGCGCGGCAAACAGATAAATCAAAATCAATTGCAGTCCCTCACTCAAAACGGTGTACGCAAGCACGATTTTCTGCTCCTTTAGGCCGTTCAGTATCGCTGTCGTTACTATTTGAAAATGTATTATGCAGGATTTCAGCGTCAGCAGAATAAACACGCCCCAATCCGGAACGATTCCGAAGAGAAGTGCGGACAGTTTCTTCAAAAAAGGCAGCAGCAAAAGATTCGCCGCAACGGCAAAAGCCAGTACACCTACTGATTTTTTGACAATTCTATGCAGATTTTTGTTGTTATTTTGAACCGCTGCCGAAACAGCCGGCATACACACAGCCGCAACCGCACCCGCAAATGCCATCGGCAGCACAACAAGCGGAACCGCAACCGAGTTGAGCACGCCGATTGTTTGCAATGCCGCTTCACGCGAATAGCCGGCAGCATACAGCCGCCCCGGAAGCAGCAGCGCAGCAGCCGATGAAAAAACCGTTCCGAGGACGCTTGTCAATGCGGCCGGCAGCAGTATTTCGCAAAGCTCCGAAAACAGCGCCGAAAACCTCCCCGCAGCGGGCCGTGTATCCGCAGACGTTCGATTTTTCTTTACAAATGTTCTGAAATACGATGCGGAAAGGAATCCGACGCTGAAAAACTCACTCAGCACCATACCCGTGATTATAAGCTTCACGCTGAAACTCGGTTCGCCCTGCATTGCAAAAGCACTGTTCGCCGCAAAGCTTTTCAACAGCAGCCAAACAAGAAAAAAACGCGCCGTTTGTTCCGTTATCTCGCTGAAAGCGGTCGTGCGAACGCGTCCCGCCGCAATATGCACGGATTTTAGGATGTTTTCCGTTCCCGTCAAGAATATGCATATCAAAACGAGCGGTATCGCACCCTCCGTTTTGCAGTCTCCTATGAGGCGAAGTGCGATCGACCTGCGCAGTATAAACGAAGGAACAGCGGAAAGCAAAAACAGCACGCAGAACGCAAGCAGTGCACAGCGCGTCAGGGTGCGAATGCCCCGACCTCCCGCTGCATTCAGCCGCGCAGCAACGGTGATGACCGCAACATTGAGCCCGGATATGCAGACGGAAACCGCAATTGAATAAATCTGCATCACAAGCGATTGCAGACCGAGTGCGGTTGTTCCCGCACAATCCGTAAGCATCATTCTGTACACAAACCCGAGAGCCTGAAGCGCAATGTTCGACAGCGTCAGCGTTATAACACGGCGGGCGTTTATGCCTATACGCCGCTTTGCATTGTTTACCGATAAGGCTTTTCCGTTCGTTCTTTTCATATCTAAAGTCTATTTCCGCCGCAAATGAAAAAGGACAAACGAACGCAAGGAATTTAATATATTAAACCCTGCGCCCCGCTGCGGTGCGGGGTGCAGGGTTCTTATTTTTCCGCCATCGGAATCGGCTTATCTTCCGGGCTTATAGACCTTGTGGCGGAACCAGAATGAATCATCCTTCGTGAGCACAAGAATGTCTATATCGCCGCCGCATGTTGCGGGCTTCATTTCGAAGCGTTGTGATTTTATCGTTGCATCAACAAGAAAATCCGCAAAGTCAATTGCATCCTTAAGCGGCATAAGCACATGGTTTATCATCATCGGCGGATTGCCGTTGAGAAGCTTTGTTATTGCAGCCTGCTCTCCGGACCAGATGGAAGCGTAGCGCATTCTGCCGTTTTCAATATTGCTGCGCTTAATTTCCTTGTTCACAATGTACACAAACGGTTCGTCGTTCTGATAGCCGCAAACAAAGAAATTGACCTGCGGAAAGTATTTAAATGCATATTTATGCAGCTTTTCGGCAACGCTCGTGACATCATCCGCCGATGTGAGTTCGTTGATTTCAAACGTGCGGATATAATCCGAAACATTTTTTCCGTCAAGAATACCTATGCCGCAGGCAGATATGCCCACCTTAACCTTGCTGAGCAGCATTATTTTTTGTGCGCTGTCCGATTGGGATATGATCGTTCCCGCAGGGAAACCCGGCTGCCCCGGCCGGTCCATTCGGTTCAGAATGCGTGTTTCCGTGCCCTGAGCACCGTTCACGGGCTTCACCGCCGTGATTCCGACCGTTTGCCGGCTGTCCGCTGCCATGACGATTCCGTCCGGCACAAATACAGATACCATGATTGACATATGTTTTCCTCCTCTGGATTAAATTCGTTTGTTTTTTAATTAACGGCTCACCGGTGCGGAGCTGTTTCGGCGCCGAACAGAGCTGCACCCGCAAGCCCGGCATCATTGCCGAGCAGAGCTTTTACGACAGGCGTCGGTTTTTTGAAAAAGCTGCCTTTTGCAACCCGTTCATTCAGCGGAACGATGAGAAAATCCCCCGCACCGCTCACACCGCCGCCGACGGCAATTATTTCGGGGTCAAGAATATTGATAAGCGACACAAGCGCATTCGACAGATCATCAAGATAGCGATTCCACGCCTCCGTGCATTCAATATCCCCCGCCCTTGCCGCTGCAATGAGCGTGCCGGCATCGTGCAGCGTTTCACCGAGCTTATCACCCGCTTGTTTCTTTTTTTCCGCAAGGCGAAGCGCGTCCCGTGTAAGCCGCGATGCCGCGCAAAGCGTTTCAATGCACCCGCGCCTGCCGCATGTACACTTTTCACCATGCATATCCATTTGTATATGACCGAGTTCAACTCCGAAACCTCTTCCGCCGCAGAAGATTTCGCCGTTCAGAATTATTCCTCCGCCAAAACCTGTTCCGAGCGTTACAAGCAGTGAATTCCGAGTTCCGCGCAGCACCCCGAGTCTGTGTTCCGCAAGAGCTGCCGCATCCGCATCGTTCAGCATTGCAGCGGGCTTGTTAAATGTTTCTTTAACAATTTGCCGAAACGGAACATTATGGAAGCCGAGGTTATAGGCGTTAACAACCGTTCCGTTCTGCGCATCGATGCTTCCCGGTATGCAGACGCCGACGGTTTCAATCTGTTGAAAATCCGTTCCGCACCGTGCGGCAGTGTTTTTTGCCAATTCCGCCATGCACTGTGCGGTTTTTTCCGCAGATTGACCGCGAAAAAATGCGCAGGCATCCTTTCCGACGATTTCGAATGTTTCATCATTTATTATACCGCAGGCGATATGCGTTCCGCCGATATCAAAGCCGAGCCTGTACATCCTTTTTCTCCCCGCTGTTCCGCATGATGCCGTTTGCATCATCCTTCAAAATATAGTTTTCAATCAGATATGCAACGCCGTCCTCCGCGCAGGCGGGTATTATAACATCCGCTTCACGTTTCACATCGGGGTTGCCGTCCGCAACCACAGCACCGAGTCCTGCCCAGCGAACAAGTTCAAGATCAAGCGTGTTGTCTCCCGCTGCCGCAACTTCATCGCGGCCGAATCCAAGCCGAGATGCGAGCAGCTCTGCGGCTGTACCCTTGTTTGCACCCAGTCTGTTGAATTCTATAAACCCGGGGGACGACGCCGAGACTTCCACTCTGTTTTCAAAATGCTTTTTAAAAAAAGGCAGGAGTTCCGAAACACGCTCGGGTTCCGTAATGATAAGCACCTTGGGCACATTTTGCCAAGTCTTCTTTCGAATGTCCGAATCTATCGAATACGGCAGGTTAAGTGCCGCGCAGTATGCGCTTGCGTAAGGATGTTCACGCTCATACACAATTCTATCCCCTTGATACAAATGGGCGTGAAGGTTCATATCATCCGCCATTGCAAGAATTTCCTGCACGAAACTATTATCCAGCTCCGTCACAAAAATCGGTTTATCCGTTCTTGTATCGTTTATCACCGCACCCGCATAATTGATAACGTAGGTATCAAGCCCCAGTTCACGAAAAACATGGGAGGAGCCGTAGTACCCCCTGCCCGTTGCAAGCGTCACATACACGCCTGCCTCACGCGCTTTTTGAATCGCTGCCGCATTTTTCTGCGAGATTCCGCCCCCGCGCGGCACAAGAGTGTCATCAATATCAAGAATCAGCATTTTATATTTCATGTTGTTTTTATTCCCCGTTATCGGCATTCCTCTTATTCCCCGCTGCCTGTAGCTGCGCTTTGTGATGTTCCGATTGAACCGCATTCCCCGTTTCGGCCGATGCAGCCGCACCTGCGGATCCGTTCGGATGGAAAAAATCATAAACGGCCTGTGCCGCGCGGATATTCATCCCCGGAACGGCGCGCAGCTCATCGATTTCGGCTGCCGAAACAGCGTCTATTGTGATGAATTTTTCGTACAGAACGCGCTTGCGCTTGTCGCCAATGCCCTCAATTTCATCCAATCGCGAATAAAGCGAATTTTTTGCACGCACGCTGCGGTGATAGGTAATCGCAAATCGGTGCGCCTCATCCCTGATACGCTGCAAAATTTGCAGTGCGGGGCTGCTCCGCGGAAGAATGACGGGCTCCTCCCTGTCGGGCAGAATTATTTCCTCGTTTTTTTCGGCAAGACCTATTGCGGGGATATATGACAGTCCGTATTCGTCCAAAACCTCAAGCGCAACATTGAGCTGCCCCCTGCCGCCGTCCACAACCAACAGATCCGGCAGCTCGGCAAACTTTTCGTCACCCGCAAGCGTTCGTTCGAACCGTCTCGAAAGGTGTTCACGCATGGCAAGGTAATCGTCCCCGGCCGTGTCCTGCTTTGTTTTAAAGCGGCGGTACAGGCTTTTTTCCGGTTTTCCGTTGATGAATACAACCATTGAGCCAACGGTGTCCCTGCCCTGAAAATGGGAGTTGTCAAAGCACTCCATGCGATGCGGCAGCATGCCGATGCCGATAATGCGGCAAAGCTCGGCCAATGCCCCCTCGGTGCGTTCCCACTCGCGATGCGCAAGTTCACGGCTCCTTGCAAGGGTCTGCGCGGCATTCATCTTTGCAAGCTCACATTGCTTAAGCTTCTCTCCGCGTTTCGGCACACGTATTTTAACGGAATGGCCGCATTTTTGAGAAAGGAAAGCTTCAAGCTGCTCACATTCCTGCGGCTCATCGGCAACATTTATTTCATGCGGCATATCGCCTGCATCATGATAGAACTGAAGCAAAAACTGCTCGATAATCTCTGAAAAACTTTCATCTTCCGCCTCTATTTTGTATCCCTCCGCGCTGATAACGTTCCCTCCGCGAACAAAGAGCCCGTAGGCAAGCGTGCCCAATTCATCCCTTGCAAGAGCAAATACATCATAGCATTTATCTGTTGCGGATGAGGCTATCTGTTTTTCGGAAACGCTTTTTATTGCGCGAATCCTGTCTCGCAGCTGTGCGGCCTTTTCGAAGTTCAGATTTTGGGATTCCTTCTGCATCTGCTCCGTCAGTTTTGCAATATACGGCTTGCAATTGCCTTCAAACAGCGCGGCAACTTCGTTCAACAGCTCATGATACTGTTCCCGCGTGACCTTTCCCGTGCACGGTGCGCAGCATTTGCCGACATGATACATCAGGCAGGGACGTTCGCCGCGGGCGATCATTCTGCCGATATCGTGTTTGCACTGACGCACCGGAAAGTTCTCGCGAACGGCTTCAATTGATTCGCGCAGCATAAATGAGCTCAGGTACGGGCCGAAATACTTTGCTCCGTCCCTTTTATAGCGTCGGACGATTTCAACCCGCGGGAAATCCTGCCGAAAATCAATTCTGATATACGGAAAATGCTTGTCGTCCTTGAGCAGAATATTATAATAAGGCATGTTCTGCTTTATTAGATTACTCTCAAGATTCAAAGCCTCCGTCTCATTTGTAACGATTACAAAATCAAAGTCACAGATGTTTGAAACCATTGCCCGAACCTTTGCGGTGTGGTTCTTTTGGGATTGAAAATACTGCCGGACGCGGTTTTTCAGGTTCACGGCTTTTCCGACATAAATAAGCTCGCCCTGCGCATTAAACATTTTGTACACGCCGGGTTTATCGGGCAGCAGCTTCAATTTTTCCTGTATTTTTGTGTTCATGAGCTTATTATAAACTTTTTTTCGAAAAATGTGAACCGTTTTGCGTCCTTATTCGTTATATTAGTGAGGTCGATTTTCGGAGCGGCAGTGTTTACTCCGTTTTTCCTCCAGTTAACGTTGTGTTCAAGCTGTGCAGTCCGCTTTTTGCCGCTCCGATTCAATCGACTTCCGTGCCGCGCCGCGGATTTGCCTCTCTGCGGCGGCATGAAGAACAGTCATTTTCTCTTTCTTCATATGCCTCGACAAAGATAGACGCGGGCGGTACCGCGTCTTTCTTTGTTTTTTATTCAGTTTAATTCAATTCATCCCGCAGCGTCCGTCAAAGGCAGTGCAGACGCTTGAAAGCGAAATTGACGCTCACCCGTCGTTCCCGAAAACTATTTTTCGGAGCTGTTGACTGCAAGCGGTGCACCGTCGCTGTCAAAAACGGTTCCGGGGAAATCATCGGGCTTGCTCACTTCGTTGATTTTGAACGTCGCAGCAGCAAACTCGAAACTGCCTTTCTCATCTTCCGTTTCTTCGGCGATTTTGATTGCATAGTGCATCAACTCGTCCATGCTTTCAACAAGAACATCTGCGAGCACCTTTGCATCAATGCTGCATCTGCCTTCGCAAACTTCGGTAACAAGGCTTTCGTCGCGGGATGTTTCAAAATCACGTTCCTGAATTGAAAACTTGCCGCAGTCTTCTCCGATGTTGAAATTGTTCTTTGCTTCCGGAATTGCGTTTTCGCAATCGGCCTCGGTGCGGAAATATCCGACGGTTCTTTCGCCGGTTACGCCGTTTGCGAGGGTTCTTGTGAGTTTAAGTCGATAAAGTTTCATATTGTACCTCTTTTCCGTGAAATTGAATCATTGATTTTATTTGTAACAAACGGAGCGTGCCGTTTACGCGTGAATACAAATCAGTAGACTTTTGCAGAAGCGACACCGAGTCCGCATTTACCTGATGGGGTGTTCCTGGGGTGGGTTTGATAAAAAAATAATGTTGCCGGTTGAAAAGTGAATATTCTGTAATTGTTGAATCTGTGTTTCCGAGAATCATCGAATG
>ENA-OOXM01002739-OOXM01002739.1-human-gut-metagenome-genome-assembly--contig:-NODE-2739-length-10846-cov-1.883792_pt1 | contig 10846 bp, 10 predicted proteins | sample MGYA00241589_ERZ501347 | MGnify/ENA primary metagenome ERZ501347 (study PRJEB25962, sample SAMEA2042832) | human gut metagenome | biome: human gut; feature: human-associated habitat; material: faeces...
GATGAAAAGAATGTTCAGTATAGGTTTAGAAAGTATTTATATCCAGAATATGGGATGGAGTGGTTTGAATATAATAAAGAGATAGTAGATTTCTTTAGTGATCCTAATGTAGCGAAAAATATAAAATCTCTCCCCAAGTGTCCTGTTCTGGAGCATAGAGAGTTAACTAAATTAAAGAAAGAAGTAAAAGTAATTTTAGAAATACTTAATGGTATAGATAAAAGTATTGATATTAAGTACCTATATAAAGAGGTGTTCAATAGAAAACTTCGTTCTATAGATTTAGTATATGAATTTTTAGAGTTAAGTATTGATAAGAATATTTTAGATAAATGCAAATATCTTTTAGAGTGTAGAGAAACTAGTATGTATTGTAAAAACCCAGAAGTTAATAAAGAAGTATCGAAGTTTCTAAATGAGTATGAAAATCTAACTTTGTTCAAACAAAAGCTTAAATTATTATGTGAATATGGATTATCTAATCAAGCTATACAAATAGTATTAGATCAGATTGGGGAACATGATAATATTAAATCTTATTATACTATTCTTAAACCACAAAAACTAAAAGCTTTGGGGTATGATAGGTATAAAATTGAAAAAGAGTTAGGTATTGTAACATTTAGTAAAGAACTTTTGGTAAATACTATTCTCTCTAAGTTTTCTGTTGGAGATAGAATAAGCCAAGCAAAAATAAAAGAAATTCTTGGAGGACTATATTCTTCAATTAATTATACAGCTACTCCTAAAGCAACTGACTTAGAAAACTTTTTTGAAACTAAGGAGGCTAAAGTAAATGAAATACTTTCTGATGGTTCTAAGAAGAGAGTGAAAGCTACTGACATTATAGGAGTTAAGCCAGAGTATCAAGAAATATATAATAACCTGAAAACAATAAACAATATTTTATGAGGTAAGTGTTCGATCTTGCCTGGGACATAATAATTCTCATTCGCCAGGAAAAGGTGGGTGAGAATTTTGTTTTGGAAATTCTAAGAAGAGAAAATAAAAGGACGAGTTTCCTCATCCTTCTTGTATAGTAAATAGTTCTAAAATTTTATCTAACTTTTCTTGCTCAATTATTCTATTAGTTTCTGTATTCATTCTCCAAGTCCCAGGAAGTTTTATGGTTGTATCTGTTATTGAATTATCTGTATCGAGTAGTATAGATTCCACTTCAGAGGGTAATACAATTTCTGCAGGCTCGGAGGTAAAGATAGATTGCTGATTTATTATATTGAGCAATTCTTCTAGGTTAGTGAATTTGTTATGATCTATTATTACATATATTTTACAATCTTTTATTCTTAGATCAGCTGTAGGACCTGTAAGTCTAATAAATTCATCTATTACGTTTGTTGTTTTTATTCCTATCTTCATATTCTTTGGTTTTAATTTAACATATATAAGGCTTTGGTATAAAAAATAAGGTAAAAGATAATAAATTTCTTAAGTGATGATAATAAAACGTAAATTAATTTTTGATAATCCTGAACAAAGAGAATTTGGAGTTCCGTGGAAAAAATATATAAAATATGGAGCAAAGTCTATTAAAGATCGAGGCTTAAAAAGAGGAATAAGAAAGCTCAGATTTAAGATTTCCGATGATATAGATAAGTCGATTAAGGCAAATGATAAAGCTCAGATGGCTCTTGATGCATACACTGAAAATACAAAATTTCCTAAAAGACCTGAAGTAATGAAAGCTTTAGGTCAAGAAGCAAAGAAAAGAGGAATAGTTGTAGTTAAAGGGAAGAAAGAGTATAAACCAGTAACAGAAAAGGGAGTAAAGTTATCTCCTGATAGGAGTGAAACTTGGACATTACCTAAAAAATATACCAATAGAAGAGATAGAATTAGATATACTAAGTCAGATTTTCCAGAAGACAGGGAACTTGGAAAAGCTTTATCTCGAGGTAAGCGAGCAGTAATAAATCAAAAGGGAAGTCAGGCCGTGTTTGCTCATGAAATTGCTCATGTTATGAATCAAAGTAAGTTAGGTACAGGAGTTGTATCTAAATTAAATGGTGTGACAAAGCCGATTTATCATAAAAGTAGAAATAAAAATGGATTAGGAAATTATCTTTTAACTTCTGCAACAGGAAAGGTTTTAATAAAAGAAGAAAAGAATGCTACCAAGACTGCAATGAAACTTTTAAGATCAGCTAATGCAAATCCTAGTGAAATGATTGAAGCTAGGAAAGAATTAGGAGCGGATCTTGGAACTTATATGCATGGTTATAAATCTAGTAAAGGAAAAAATTTTAAAAGGGATAATAAAACCTAATAGAATAAAGAAGAAAAATAAAAAGAGACCTTAAGCCTCTTTTTCACGAATCTTAGAAATTAGATCATCTACATATTTTTCCGCTAGTTCTTTTGTTTTAAACTTATTATCTATAGATCCGATTGTATAATATCTCTCAGGATCTTTTAGAATTATATCGTAGAATGATTTAAAAGTTTCTAAGTCTTTCTCTTTGATATTTAATATTTTAATACCATTAGGAATATTATACTTTTCCTTAGGTACTTGAATCAATGTAATAAACGAAATTCCTTGTTCAAATACTTTAGCTGTAGTTGATATTTTTGAATTTTGTTTATTAGGTTTTACAATTTTAATAATATCTTTTTTCATAGTTTTATATATTTTGATTTTCTTCATATATAAGGCTTTTAAGTAATAATAATTGTAAAGTTCTATATACCTTTAATGGGGAGGGTGGTGTATAGACTTGTTCTTCTCCTCCCGTGTAATAATATTTTTTTTTATGATTATTAAGAGAAAATTATTTAATGATAATTCTCATGTTCCTTACTTTATTGATGGTGAAACGAGTGCTAGTAGGAGATATAAGGTATTAGTGGTTGATGGAAAGAAGAAGAAGAGGAGACGATACCTAGATAATTACCGAAAACGCACGAAAAATGAGTTAATAGAGGAAAGATATTATGATGAACTGTAATATAAATAGAAAAGAAGATGATAATAAAACGTAAATTATTCTCCAAGACAAGTAAGGAGAAAAGAGAAATGGCTGCAGATAACCTTGACAGAACTAGAAAAGGTGTAGCAACAATCTATGGAGGTTTGGCTGGTGCTGCTATAGCTGCAGCTGGACATCTTCATCATAAATCAGAAGCAAGAAAGGCTCGTAAAGAATTAGAGCGTAGAGAAAAAGAAGATTAATTAATAAAAAATGAGAGTTTAACGATTATGAATATTTTAACATCACAATTACCATCAGGGGGATATGGATATAAATTCCCAAGTGTTAAGGTTAGTCCTATGACATTCTTAGAGATAACTAGATACCTTGAAAATCTACCCTCTGATGATCCGTTAGAAAAATACTTATATGATATTAACTTACTTATTCAGGAAGATGAAACTATCTTAGATTGTTACTTAATGGATGTAGATTTCCTGATATTCTATAAGAAGCTATGTACTGTATCAGGGGAATTATCTTATGAAATAGAAGTAACATGTCCTGAATGTGGTAAGAAGATGAAGAAAACTATATCCTTCGAAAAAGATATTCACTTTAAACAGATCGATCAAAAGATTATGAATGGTGCTTTTATTGAACTTGGAGGGCATAGATACGAGACTATAGTTCCGACAGTTAGAGAGTTTATGAAGGTATTTCAGACTTACCTTAGATATCGAACTGTAACTGACTTGAAGATGATTAAAACTATAGCCTTGATTAAAGATTTTGATTATCAGGGAACACAGATCGAGAAAGATGTCTTAGGGGCTACTCATGATGATGTTACTCTCTTGCTTGCTCTTCGTGACTTATATTACGATAGACTTGAACCTATTCAACTATATTGTCCTGAATGTAATAAAGGAAAGAAAGCGAAAGAAAGGAGGAGTGTGGCAGTAAGTGTAGAATCTCTTACTGTCGACTTCTTTCGAGACATCTGTAACAATTCCCCAATTGATGGATCTAAAATTTTATTTAAATAAGTTTCTCAAGGCAGATGGGATAGAAGGTTATACTCTGAGTTCTCTTAAGGCGCTTCGAGAGTGTTATGAGAATTTCCTTGATACTACTGAAGGAACTGATCCAGATTTTCCGTTACTTAATTTTGGTGGAAAGAAGGGGCAGAGGCTTAAGGGTATATCAGCAGCACAACGTCAAGCCTACTATGAATCTGAAGCTGAGAGAAAAGAAATGATGGGTGAGGGAGGAATAATAAATGTAAACCTCCTAGACCTATAAAATATAACTCCCCTCTATTAAAAGTTGATCTAGTGGGGGGTTATATTAGTAAAAATTCCCCTAGATCTTTATTATAAAATTATGATCATTAAGAGAAAATTATTTAATATTTCGGATCGAGAAGAGTTAGAGAGATTAAAGAGTATAAAGCCAACACTAGGAAAAAGATTGGCTGCTACTGGAGCTTTAGGAGGAACTGGTGCTCTTCTAGGTCTTGCTAGAGGAAGAGGTGGTGCTTTATTAGGTGGAACTATAGGAGCTGCTACAGGTGCTTATGTAACATCTAACTCCATCAGAAAAAGAAAGATTAAAGATTAATCGAGAAAATAAAATAGAAAACTTGAAAAGATCAATAAAGTCCGTATTTAAAAAGAAATAATATGATAGTAGATTACATAAAGACTTGGATTCATATAAAATCTATTGAATTTTTTCTTGGAATAAAAAGATCCTATAGTATAGAAAGAAATAATCTTAGTAGATATTTAAAAGATTTAATCAATTTATCTAGTGAAATTGATAAATTAAAAGAAGAATTTAATATTAGGATTAGTTTTTGTTTGGTAGATACTAGTAACTTCTATCCGGATATAAGTATAGTAACCAATATTAGGGAAGAACTAGAGCAAGATAATAGAGTAAGAGATATTTTGATAGATAAGTTAGATTCCGATAGTGTTATAGATTTTAAATTACTTCACAATACAGGATATTATTTTCAGGTATATTATCTTATGTGTATGTTTGGGTATGAGTATATAGATGATGTTGAACAAAATGAGATGAATAAACTTATACCTTTGAAATATGAGAAGTACTATTTTCATAATAATAAATATAGATTATTGGATTTATCAACTTATCATAGTATGTTCTTTTATAATGATTAATAAATAAACAATGGCTGCAGAAGATATAGAAAATAAAGTAAGAAAAATGTCTTCCCAGAAACCAGAGGATGGGAAAGACTTACAACAACTCCAAGAAGCGCAAAACCAGATTGTTCAGATAAATGCAGAACGTCAGGGAAACTTACAAACAGCTAGACTCGAAAATAATGCTGATGCGGCTAATAATGAAACAATGAGTCAGGCTGTTGAAATGGCTGCACTTGGAGGATTAGGTGGAGCAGCAGTACAACAACAAGTACAGGCAATGAATCCACAAACTCAGGCTGTCTTAGGAAAATATGGACTTGGACAACCTAAAGTACAGCGAACATCTTCAAGGAGTGTACAAGTAACTCCACAGAAGATAACAATAAATAATAACACTACGAACACAACGACTAATAACGTTGCTGTTCCCGCTGCTAATATTGGTGGTCCTGTCCAAGGGAGAACATTAGCAGTAAAACAAAATCCAGATGAAGGACAAGCTCGATTTAAAACTTGGATATCTAATGCCTTTGCTAAACAGAATCAACAAGCAGCGGCCAGAGAAAAAGAATATCAACGTCGTGAGTGGTCCTTGACAAGAAGTACTAATAAATTAATGAAACACTTATCTGACTTAGGAAAGAGTGTTTCAGAGAGATTAGACCCTAGGAAATTAGCATCTTCGGTAGGTGGACAATTTAAAACTATTCTCTTCCTCTTTGGTACTATGTTCTTAGCAAAAAATTGGAAAAGAATTATTAAATTTGCTGCTAATGTAGAGACTTTCTTTTTTGGAGAACCTGATCCAAATGATCCCAAAGCTCCAAGAGGCAGATCTGGATTTTCTAAAATGTTAATTAGTTTATTTGGAGGAGATCCTAATAGCAATAAATCTACTATACTAGGTTCATTAAAAGACTTGCTTTATACAGGTGATGAAAAGCGTCCTGGAGCATTCGACTACTTATTTTTAAAGATAAAGAATTATTTTTCAGAAGGTGCAGAGGCGATAAAAAATTTAGAGTTGCCAAAAATAGATACAGATGATCTTTTAGGTTCTTTAAAAAATATAGTTGGATATTTTGGAAACGTTATATCTACGCTATTTACTGGAGCAGATGGATTAAAAAAAGGAATTGATAATCAGATAAAAGAGGTTTCTAAAAATTCTAAATATGGATTAACTAGTGATGGTAAGAAAGATTTATCGTGGATAGATGATCGTGCGGATGTTAATGAAAAATTATCAAATTTTTATACACAACATTTTAGAGAATCTTATGGAAATTTAAAAGGTTATGAAGACTTAATAGATTCTAAAGGTAGGTTAACTGATATTGCTAGAGGAGATATAATTCATACAAGGGATAAAGATGCTAATAATTATGTAAGATATTCAGATGTTACTGAATCAGGAGAATTGACTGGTACTGTAGGTTCTACATTTAGAGCTTCTAATGCTGTATCAAGTATGTTAGGTGATAAAAAAACTGTCAATACTGTTGGAGTTACTAGTTTACTTGGAGATATTGAAAAGGCAGTAGATAAAAATGAAGAATCAGGAGATAAGAAGGGTATAGCTATCGAATCTTCAGAATTTTTAACAAGAACAGGACTAACTTTAGATGATATTGATGAATTGAAAAAACGTGGAGATATCACTGAAGGTAGTTTTAAATATGTTTTAGAACCAAAAACTTTAGAGGAATTAGCTTTTGAGTATAAAAATCAACCCCCAGGACCAGAAGAGGCTGCATTAAAAGCTGGATTACAAACTCATTTAGAAAATGTTACTGGTATAGGGGATTTAAAGAAATGGGGTTTTAGATTGGCAGGGTTAGCTGGAGGGATTGCACTTTGTTTTGTTCCAGGAGGACAAGCATTAGCAATTCCTTTGATAGCTGGTGGATTAACTGCTGGTGAGTTAACTGCGCAGGCATCTCAATCACCATGGGTTAGAGGTGGATTAGCTGCTTTAAATACAAAAAAAGCAAGAGTACTTCCTAGATATACTATGAGATTAGTTGATGTAAATGACCCTAGACCAGGAGTAGATTTAGGTCGTATGGGAGATATGTCAACAATTACTGTACCTAAAAATCAGAAAGATGCTACTATAGTTAATGGTTATAGAATTAAAAAAGGGGTAATAAATAGGATTAAAGACAGAATTGGTGGTTTTAAAACGAAAGATAAAGATGGAAATGTATCTTATAAATCATTTGATATAACTGATTCTGAAATAAGAACTAATATGGATAAGCATGTTAGAGGCATACAAACAGCTCTTCATGGAAAAGTGGCTGAAAATGTAGATTATGATTTGAATAATTACAAAGGCATCCAAAATGTACTGGATCTTAAAGCCAAAAATCGTGCTTATGAACAAGAAGTATGGAATAATTCTCCTATGAAAAAAAGTGGCGAATATATAGGTGATGCAGTAGATGGTGTGAAAGGGTATATTACAGGAAATAGACCACCTGAAAAGATAACTGATGAGGTGAGAAAGGCTAGAATACTAAAAGCCATGGATTTTGCTATGAAGGAACTTGGGATGACTAAAGAACAAGCTGCCGGGTTAGTTGGTAATTTTTTAAGAGAGTCTCAATTAGTTACTACTGCTAAGAATCCAGACTCTCCAGCAACTGGAATAGCTCAGTGGTTAGGAGTTAGAAGAAGAGCTTTTGAACATGGTAAACTTAGTGAGAAAGAAAAAAAAGCTGGATGGAAACATTATGATGGACCAGGTTCAGGTAAATCTTTGGGAGATGCATCCTTTGAAGAACAACTTCAATTTGTTAAGTGGGAAATGGAAAATATTCCGGCTTATAGAGAAGGTTTGAAGAAAATAAAAGCTTCAAAAGATCATCTTGAAGCAGCTCGAAATGTTTTTGGATATTATGAATTTTCAGCAGGTCCAGAAAAATCAGCTCAACATATGGAAGATAAAGGGCAAGATGGTTGGGGATCCTTGAAAAAAGGAGAAAATTTTGCAGGAGATGCTTTATTAACTTACAACTCTTTTAAAGGTGATACTCTAGAAAATACCAATACTAATTCCACAAATTCTGAAGAGTCTATTTATATGGCTGATGCTTCATCTACAACTCCAGATAATTATGTAGAACAGAGAACAGATAAAGGATCTAGTATATCTACTTATGATTGGAGTACTGCAGGTGTTAATTCTTTTGGAAGTGATTCTGGATTGATAATGGCTCAGAGTAGTATTTTAGCTCCAGAAAAAGTTACACCAACTACACCAACTTCAGAAAAATCTATTCCAGGTAATACTTCAGAATCTGCTGGACGAGAATTAATAGCTGATGCAGAAAAAGATAAGACGGAAGATCTTTATACAAAAGTTTCTGATATTAATGAAAATATAAAACTTCTTTCAAAAACATCTATAGCACAAGCAGAAGCAATTAATAATGTTTCTACAGCCATAGCATCTCTTAAGTTTGGAGGAAATATAAATATGGGTGGTGGAGATGGAAGAACTAAAGTACAGAGTATTACTACTCCCCCTTATAGAGGATAAATTATTTAAACAATCATAATTATGGCTGGTATTACTGATGAAGAACTAGATAGGGAACTAGCAAGATGTGGATTTAACCCTAAGGATGATAATAGTGGGGCAGTTGTTTCTAGACATCATGCATTTTATTATGATAGACAAATAGATAAAGTTCTTACTCATATAACTCTTCATGCTAATTCTTATTTAGATGGAAAAGGGGAATGGCAAAAAATGGGTTCATCCTATTCTTTAGATGAAGAAGGTTATAATACAGTACCTCTTTATAAAGGAATTCTAAATGAAGATTTTATTGTTCAAGCTGGTAATTCCTGGACTGATTTTGGAGATGATCCTATAGGTGGTATGTGGAATAATCTAAAACCTTATGCTCCATATGCGAAAGAACTTACGAAAACAGCTGAATCAATGTTGAGAGATACAACTGGAGACAGTACTGTTGAAAAACTAGCAAAAAAAGTATTATCTGGTATAGCTACTGCAACTGGTACAGCATCTAAACTTCTTAATAGATCTCTTGTAACTCAGGGGTGTAGATTTTCTTACTATTCTGGAACTAGTACTAGTTTTGGAAATTTAGCTATGAAATTTACAGTACTTCCTGATTATTCTGGTGGAGTATTTAAAACGGTTTCAGAACAGCTTCAAGAGTTATATCCATATATAATGGGTAAATATACTCAAGGAGTTGTTGATGAAAATGGAACAGTACTAGGATCAAAAATTGAATCTAATAAAGAAGGCGTTAATACTGGAATTACTGGAGAAGATGGAAAATTGCTTAATACATTTTTTAGTTGGCAAATGCCTCCTGCTGGATATGAGCCGGATCTTTTAAATATGGATACTATCTTAACTGGTACACTCAAGCTAAAATTTGGGGCTTTTTATGCACTAAATTCTCTTGTATGTACTAATGCTCAATTTAGTTTTTCAAAGCAAGTAGTAAAATATTGGGATGCATCAAAGAAAATGAATACTTTAAGTCCATTATACTGTGATGTTATTCTTAATTTCCAACCATCTACTAAATACTCTGATATATCACTTCAGAAATTTATTAGTGGACAGTCTACAAAAGATTTTATTACTGCTGCGAAAAATAATATGAGAGATGGTCTGAAAAGAGAAAAAGATAAAATAGATAACTTATTAAAATAATAATATGCCATTAAATACAGCAGAAAAACCGGGAAAAATAAAAACTCCTAATCCTCCATCATTAGGAAGTATGGTTAAATCATCTCCTTCTGCCCCAAGAATTGAAGTTCCACAACAAAAACATTATGGAGAAGGAATGAGTAGTGGAACTAAGGTTAGTGGATTTTACTATGATACTAATCGTGGTAATGATTTAATGTCAGTTTCTCTTCATTATAACTCTGTTCTTTATGATGATGGATCTTGGGGTGAATATCACGGTGCTAAAGACGATGATGGGTATTCTTATGAACCATTATGTAGAGCTATTATGACAGAGGATTATCAAGCTGCTATTTCTAATTCTTGGTCTGAATTTGGAGATGAGAAGATTAATGATATATTTAATCAATTTAAACCTTATGCACCGTATCTATCATTTTTCTCCAAAGAACTTGAAAAAATGAATAGTGCAGAGGAGGAAATGAAGACTGGATCAGAAGAGGATAGAATGGCTATATTTAGTACTATCGGACAAATATTTGATAAAACAACTGATGTTCTAGAGAAGTTATCAAAAGCAGGAACTGATTATTTAAATAGAGCTTTAGTAACTAAGACTGGAAGATTCTCTTACTATTCTGGAACTGGAGTTGGATTTGGTAATCTAACAATAAAATTTACTATATTTTCTGATTATGTAGATGGGAAATTCAAATCTGTATATGATCAGGTTATGGAATTATATCCATATTGTTTTGGAAAATTAGTTAAGTTTTTAAATGATAGTGGAGAGCCAGCAAGTAAAGATGATACTGAAGTAGCATTGATAAAAGAATTGGTTGATAGATATTTCGGTTGGCAGATTCCTCCTGGTGGATTTAAAGCTGAGTTGGATAATATAGATAAAGTACAGTTTGGAACTCTTAAGCTTAAATTTGGCTCACTTTATGCTATTGATAATCTTGTCTTATCAGATGCAAATATGCTTAATAAGTTAAGCCCATTTCTTGTTATTATTTTTTCAGCATTATTCTTAAAGG
>ENA-OOXM01002747-OOXM01002747.1-human-gut-metagenome-genome-assembly--contig:-NODE-2747-length-10819-cov-2.037811_pt1 | contig 10819 bp, 10 predicted proteins | sample MGYA00241589_ERZ501347 | MGnify/ENA primary metagenome ERZ501347 (study PRJEB25962, sample SAMEA2042832) | human gut metagenome | biome: human gut; feature: human-associated habitat; material: faeces...
ATTGGCAGGTGTATCTCCGGCACCAAAACAAGGACCACAGAATGCAGTCTTAACTATAGCACCTGTCTCCATAAGATCAGCAAGTCTTCCATTTCTTGCAAGTTCCATATAAATTGGCGTACTTGCAGGATATACACTTAATGTAAACTCGTCTGCACCTATTGAATGACCTTTTAAAATATCTGCTGCCGCACAAATATTTTCAAATCCACCGCCTGCACATCCGGCAATAATTCCCTGATCAACATAAAGCTTGCCATTCTTAATCTTATTTGTAAGCTTGAAATCAACCTGTCCGTCAAGGCTGACAAGTGCTTTCTTCTCACAATCGTGAAGGATGTCTTCAAGATTTGCATTAAGTTCTTCAATTGTATATGTATTACTTGGGTGGAACGGCATTGCTATCATTGGCTTGATTGTACTAAGGTCAACATATACAACACCATCATAATATGCAACTTTGCCAGGTTTAAGTTCCTTATAGCTTTCGCTTCTGCCATGAATATCATAAAACTCTTTAACTTTCTCATCTGTCTGCCAGATTGAAGAAAGACATGTAGTCTCTGTTGTCATAACATCAACACCAATTCTGAAATCAGCACTGAGATTCTTTACGCCAGGTCCTACAAACTCCATAACTTTATTCTTTACATATCCGTTACCAAATACTTCTCCAATAATTGCAAGTGCCACATCCTGAGGTCCTACGCCCTTTGCCGGCTCACCTGTCATGTATACGGCAACCACGCCCGGCATATTTATATCATATGTCTTTCCAAGAAGCTGCTTAACAAGCTCCGGTCCACCTTCACCAACTGCCATTGTACCAAGTGCACCATATCTTGTATGACTGTCTGAACCAAGAATCATCTTACCACTCTCAGCCAGCATTTCTCTTGCAAACTGATGGATTACAGCCTGATGAGGTGGTACATATATTCCACCATATTTCTTGGCACATGTAAGACCAAACATATGATCATCTTCATTAATTGTTCCGCCAACCGCACACAAACTGTTATGACAATTTGTAAGTACATAAGGAATTGGAAACTTCTCAAGTCCTGAAGCTCTTGCAGTCTGTATGATTCCTACAAAAGTAATATCATGTGATGTCATCTTATCAAACTTGACTTTTAACTTGTCCATATTGCCCGATGTATTATGACTTTCAAGAATACTATAAGCAATAGTGTTTTTTGCTGCTTCTTCCTTAGAAGGAGCATCTGTGCCTAATCTTGCTGCCAAAGCTCCCTGTTGTGCTGCAGACTCTTCTATGACATCAACGCCATCTACAAGATATGCTCCGCCTTTACTTAATTCAATCATTACATGCCTCCATTAATTTTATTTTTTATTTCTTTTATTCTCTCATCCGTTATACTGCCCGGCTTCCAGCCAATATTAACCGTATCATTTTCATATCTTGGAATAATATGCATATGAAAATGGAATACTGTCTGGCCAGCTGCCTCACCGTTGTTCTGCACAACATTCAGTCCAACAGGATGTAATGAATCATTAATAGCATTGGCTACCTTAACAGCAACCTGAAATACATGTGCCGCTGTCTTATCATCCAAAGAATAAATATTATCAAAATGTTCTTTTGGCAATATAAGAACATGCCCTTCCGATGCCGGATTTGCATCGAAAATAACATTGACAATATCATCTTCATAAAGCGAATTAGTTGGAATTATACCATTCGCAAGCTTACAAAAAATACAATCGTCTTTTTTCATAATAAGCACCACCCTACTAACATTTTTGTAATATTTTGTCGAAATTCTTTTATTTACACAGAAAACCAACAAGTATATACTTTCAATATAATAACTTAAAAATGCTTTTATATCAATAAATTTTCATAACTTTATACATTTTAAAAGCATAAATTTTCACAAGTACTATCATATTTATTAAAGGACACAACTATGGATAAAAAAGATTATACAATAATAAATAATGCTAAAAATACTATACCTGAATTCGGGGATACTTTTGAGAAATGCAAAAAAGAACACTATAAAACATTAAGCATTGCCAGCCACGAATTATTAAACCATATTTCATTCCTCAATTCATCTTATGATTTAATTTCCAAAGCATATCCTGAAACAAAAAATATGCGTTTCTGGAACAGTATGGGTACATCAATATATGAAATCACAAACATGATGAAACGTTTAAATCTCTGCCGGTATTGCACTTTTCCCAACAAAGAAAATGTAACGCTTAACGATTTAATCTATCAGCTTCCTGACGAAGCAGATAATGCATATCCAGACTCTGAACGCAGATTCAGATTTGATATACCCACTGAAAAAATCAATATTAACGCAGATAAAGAACAATTACTAATTGCATTTAATGAAATTGTCTCAAATTGTTATGAGGCAGGCAATGATAATGATATCATTGACATCAGTGCCTCTTTATCCGATGATAAAACACACTGTACCATTACATTTACAAACACAGGCACTCTGCCTGATATAAAAATTCCAAAAGAATTCCGGCAGATATGTAATAAAGAATTCTATTACCCGGATGATATAAATATCCTGTCAATGGCATTCTATACAACAAAACCCGGTCACTTTGGCTTAGGTCTTTTTATTGCCAATACAGTCTGCTTAAATCACGATGGCTGTCTGGATGTAACGCATGATGACACACATACAAGTTTCCACCTGTCATTTGCAATCTGAATATAAATAATACAGTTGTCATCCTCAAATTAATATAGCAGCTAATATAAATTATATTTTATATTTATTCAGCGAATTCAAATAATGAATCTAACATTCTAAGGCTTCTGAAATTACCTTTTGCAGTCATATCACCTGTCATAAATGCTCTGTGGAAGGTAATTTTACCGGCAACTATATCATCAAACACTGCCTTATTAAGTTTCGCAATAACATCCGCATTATTATTTTCGCCAAACTCAACATCAAGAATATCATTATTTACATTGATAAGTATTGTTTTATTCTTGTCACTGACGATAATCATATAAGTGCATGAAAATGCTGTTCCCGGTCTGAAACTATTCTTAAAAACATTAATATAATAATCATCGCCGCCGTGTTCTTCATCACTAAGAAGTTCTTTATATATAGAGGCAAGTGATTCAATATCTTTTTTCTGTGTTTTTACAAATGTATCATCTGAAACATATTTTGAAAGCTGTTCGCTCTCCTGCGGTGTGAATCTTACAACATCTTTCATAACATTGTTTTTTATTGTCTGACTGCTTGATGGCAGTGAAATTCTTTTCTGTGAAATAGTACGATATATATTCTCAGTCTGTTTCTCTATATACTCCACGCACTTACTGTTAAACTCAAACTCAGTTGTATCATCAACATAGCCTGTGATACCATTTCCTGTACGTCCACCAATCATCTCCCACGAATTGACCAGTGAAAGACATACCTCTCTTTCTCCATATGTCTTAGACATTACAACAGGGAACATATATACATCTCCGATTCTTCCTTTATCTGCATAAAGCCAGCAGGCATCAAGAAGAGTCTGCATATATCCACCCATTCCAATCCATTCAACAGTAGTTGCTAACACAACTGCATCTGCTTCTGTTACTGTCTGAGATAAAGTTGTAATCTGGTTCTTCATCTCATAGAGATTATATCTTTCCACATTAACATTAAGTTCATCTAAAACTTCCTGTATCTTATTAACCACAAATATTGTAGGGTCGTCAACAACCCCTCTTCCGCCATAGTATATATTAACCTTCATATACAATATTCCTTTCACTTTTACGATAGTGTGAATATAGCACAAAACCTATGTTATTTCAACCTTATATGGCAATGCGGCAATATAAATATCATCTCCGTTCTTTATAACACACCGCTGATTAGTTGCGATTCTTCTACCATTTACACTCGTACCATTAGTAGAATTCATATCCTCTATATAAAAATCGTCATTTATTTTTACAATACACATATGTATATGGCTTACAAGCCTGTTATGTATTACTTTATTACACCTGCCCTCCATACTTCCAACCACACACGGCAGCTTATCAACCGATATATTTTCCATATCCTCATCACCTGTATAAATAAGATTTATCTCCGGTTCTTTTTTCTTTATACTTTCCATATAATCCGATAACAGCATTGTATGCTCATATTCCTGTGTATGACTGTTTTCTTTTTCGATAACGTCATTATTAATATTACTATCATTTTCCGGCTGATAATTTATTTGCGTCTCATATTTTTGTATATATTCTTTTTTTACAAAATGCGTCAATAACTTATCCGGAACTTTATCAGAGAATATATACACAACGATTCCGGCAACTGCTGCCACAAATGCAATATTAGTATTTATTTTTAACGGCATAAGTGACGGAAACATAACCCTTACTATAAAATATCCAACAAGAACTACACATATCAGCTTTATTACTTTAATCATTTTTATGATATTGGTATTTTTTACCTCTTCCTCTTCCTCAATAACCTCAGGAACCACATCATCAATAACTACTCTTTGGGGTTCACTTCCACTGACATCTGTGTCTCCGTATTCTTCAAAATCCATAATTGTCCCAGTATTTTTAAAATTTTCTGATGCGGATAAAGAATCTATAAGTGCTGTCATTTCACATATTTTATAATTATTCTGCACAATCTTCTGATAAATCTCGTAGACATCCATCAAATGGTCTTTATCATTATGGTCGAACTTTTCAAGCATATAATCAAAAAGATTCTTAATCTGTTTTTCTGCCTTTCCGCCAATAAACTCTTTATTTGTTCCCGGAAAATATATAAATTCAATATTTGTTCCGGCCGCATCATAAAAAATAGTTTCCGGACTTATAATAACAGAATCTATACCAAGCATATAATCATCTACCGACCTTGCCATATTTTCTATTCCATTAATCACATTCACAAAATCATGCCATCCCAGATTTTTATATGAAAATATTTTATCAAGTGTCTGTCTTGAAGTAACATCATAGAAAAACATAATTTTATTATTAATTCTTCTTGTCTGCATTTTAAGCAATCCTGCTATTGTATTTTTTTGCAGCATTTTTTGCTCATATTCACAGTCCTGTGTTTCATATTCATTTTCAATCACTGCATATGTTCTGTTATTCTCCTGTTCATATTTCATACACTACTCCTTTAGTTTTAACAAAGCATTGGTTTTTCTTATAAAATCACTTTGCGAATTCGGCTTTATATAATCATTAATACCTGATGTTATCTCATTCATGTCTGTTTCTTTTATTAATAATCTGCTTCTGGCGTTATCCGCCGCATTTTTTAATATTTCATTATATTTTTCGTTTTTATCAGAAATATTTTCCTGTTCTAATTTTAATGCCACCTGTAACTTTATTGAATCCACAACAAGTTCATCATGCCATCTCATCCCAAACAAAATTAACGTAACAATAATTCCTGTAAACAACGGAATTAAAACAGAATTTTCAATTACAAATGAAGCTCTCACATACATAATGCAGTCACCATTGCACAAATTCCAAGATACGGCACAAATGGAATTTCGCTTTTTACTGAGATTTCCTTTTTAACTAATCTTATAAAATTAACAATGCCCAACAGCAGTGTTGCCATCGTAAAAGAAAATACTGCAAAAACTGTTCCTTTAATAAGAATTACTATAAACGTAACAATAACGTCACCTATACCAATACACTTAAACGTAATACTTACGCCAAACAACGCTCCGACAAAACATATTCCGGCAATTATTTCCGGCAATGAAAAATTAAAATTAAATGCTGTATATATAACAGCTGTAATTGTTAATATTACAAGAATTATTACATTTAATGATTTGTACATTATATCCTGAACCGACAAAACCATCATATTTATACATAGCAATATATTTTCCATCAATTTTTTCTTCTCCTTAATTATCACCTGCTGCACATAGTCTGCACGCTCTCATACCTGTCACTTTATTACGCGAAATTTCAATTATTGTCCTGTTTATCTCACTGCAGTTTTCATCCCGGTGATATCTGACCCCATAATCAGTTACATATACATATTCATAACTTGATTCATTTTTATCATTATATTTTTTACATTTACTACACGGATAATAAATTGAACCATTTTTATTTCTATAATTATTTATCTGCGAAAAATCCACCATTTTTACATCAATATTTAATGTCGGACAATTTCTTGTCTTGTGATAAACTGTTCCGGTTCTGGTTATAAAAACGCTATCTGTATTATCTTTATCCTTGCCATAATCACCGGCATATTTTTCTCCAAGCCATACTTCATAAGTAAATTCCTGCACAACTTTGATATATCCTATTCCAAATATATCAAATGGATTTTTAACTGAATATTCTGCTGCCGCCTGAATTGTACTGCTGTCATAACTATAGCAAATAATTTTTATTCCGGAATTTCCGCCCTTTATATTATGTTCTTTTGCATATTCACTTCCCAGATTTTTTATTAAAACCGAATGTAATGACAAACTTCCAACAATTGTATCGTTTATGTTTATATCTTTCTCATTTATAATTTCATCATTTTGTTTTTCTTTTTGTACATAGTTAAGATAATTATATTTATTCTGTTCACGTAAAGCATTATATAAAGCTGCATCTACTTCCAATCTTATTTGATAAATCTGCATCATATAGGTTACTGCCATAACTGCGTATATATACAGCGGCATTACAAGTGCTGCCTCTACTGTTGCTGATGCTTTTATATACACCCCGTTTTTCAGATTAGTAATAATAATATTGAAATTATTGGCGTTATTACTCATATTTTCTGCCTTTCATTTGCATCCGCCTGTCCTTAAAATTAAAAAATGTAATGGCTTATATAATAAAAAACGGGGGCATATTCTACATACAGATTCAGCTTATATAACTGTATTGTACCTGACGTATATATTCTTTTGCATTTATTCTCCTGTCCGCTTTCGGTAATACATTTACCTGTATCCGGGCTTCATAAATATAATCTTTCATTCTGAAACCGGTTTTGCCCATATCTATTATTCTAAGTTCCATGGCTGTCATTGTTCTGTAATTTTTAATATTTTCACTTACACTATGTAATAATAATTCGAGATAATCATTATAATCTGCCCGGCCTTTTAAAATACGCTCTGCCCTGCTGTTTTTTTCACTATCAGCTTTGTCATATTTTAAATTTCCGGCAAGCATGTTTTTAAGCGACAATTTCCAGTCATTATCATTTTTAATAACGGCTATCTCATCTCCTTCAAAAAGTCGTCTGACATCTACAATACTTTCCGCATAAGACCATATTCCCATAATTATATATTGCACAGCCTTTACCACTAAAGGATTTCCCGTAAATCCGGCAATTGATGATGCAAGTGCAAAAGCTTCACTTCTCTTTTCACCATTAGTTACAAGATATGCCATGTTGACCGCTTCTCTTACAGCTGAAAGTTTCAATATAATACTGTTAATATTATCTCTGTCAGAGTTTTGTCCACAAATAATATATTCAACAGGATATTTTAATCCACCATATCTGTTTTTCCCCGGAAATGTATCAAATGTGTCCATAATATATAAATCATACATTAATGTCTGTGTGTTAATTTTTCTACTTCCATTCCCGCTTATATATTCCTGTGCCAGACCTTCATAATTAAATGAAGCATCAGAAACTGTAATTCCATCAAGTACAAGTCCGGATATTCCATTTGAAAATTTCTTTCCGAGGCTTTTTATTTCATTTAGCCGTTGTTTATTTTGCTGACTATTTTCTGATTCAACAGCAGTAAAATTTATTATTTTTATATTCTCTGCATATTCCGAAACCTGTTCAAATTTTTCTTTATATTCCCACGTATTTGAATATAAATCTATTTCCTCAGGTTTTAAAACCAGCTCATTTATTAAATTAATGTCTCTTAAATTTGTTAACAAATCCTGTCTGACAGTATTTAATCTGTTTGCTGTATCTTCATCTGATGTGGATTTTTTTAAATCTTCCTCCATCACTGTACTTACTTCTTCTCCGAGAATATCTTTTTTACTTTTTATCTTTTCCAGACATGCATTTATTTTTTCCTGAAAATCCTGATTTTCATCATTATATGAATCAATCTGCTCAATTATCTTATCCGATATCTGCTGTACATTATCTGTTTCTTTACGTAAAATTGCATAATTATATTTATATACCTCAAGATACTTTTCGTCCTTATATTCCTCAAGCAGCAATAAATCTTCTTTTAAATCGGTTATACATACTGAAATATTTTGGTACTTGTAATTAATCTCAGAAATATATGCAGATATGATATTTTGTTTTCCTATAAATGAATTATCTATATCGCACTCCTGTATGCTTTTATTAATATCTTTTATACACTCTCCACACTCTGTTTCTGTTTCACCATCAGAAGAAAATGCACTAATGATTTCACCTGCAGATGCATACTTCATATAATTTAAAATCTGTTCTTTTACTGCATTGCCATTATTGTCTGTCATATACTTTAAATCAGTTATGCATGCTTTATTAAAAACTACGCTGTTTTTCTGACATATGTTTTCAATATTCTTTCTCGCATAATATTCTAATTTATTATCATTACATTGCTCGTTGCTTATAACAAATATATTAAATTCTGACATACATTCATTGTGATAACCCCCAAATACTGATTCTGCTGACATTCTTGATGCCATATCTGTCTCATAATATATAACTGACATTCTTACCGAATTAATCATAGTGCAGATAAATGAAATTACAATTGCAAATGTCAACGATGCATATACTGTTATCTGAGCTTTTATCATATCTGCTTAGCCTGACTGCTCATTTTAGACAGCAGCATATTAACTAGGCTGGTTATCTGCTTCTTAAACAACATAACAAGACCCACAAGGACTATAATTATAAGCACCACCTCTACTACCCCCATTCCACTCTCATCATCCCAGAAATTTTTTATCTTTTTTAATATCTTCATAATACCATTCTCCTATCTCGACAAATTTTTTAATATCCTGAAAAAGACATAAGTGCCGGAACCATAATAATTGCCATTACAACAATGAGCATAATAATCATTGGTAAAAGTAGTTTTGTACCTGCCTCTTCACCATATTTTTTAGCCATGTTTTTGCGTTCTTCAAATGCATCCTGCAACTCAGCAAACATCGGGGAAAGACGTTTACCTTGTTTTGTTACATCTGGCTTATGTAGCTGACCAAACGGACGATTTTTTGGCTTTGTTCTCTCAGCCAATTGTGGCGTCGGAAAAAGAAGTAAGGGACGGTCAGGCATTTTTACTCCCGGTTCATTGTTTTAAACCACGGCAACTGATCGAACAGACCAACTTCGGAGTGTTTTGGACACAATATCTCTCATATTTGCATGCGGTTGGCTAAGGACATATTGACGAAATATAGTTGTACAGAATTCTTCAATTTCCGCAAAATTTGATCCTTTAAGGCGTCTAGCCAGGGTATCTGGCGCATACCCCAAAGAGATTTGCATACGACGCTCGAACCTTTCAAACATCTCAATTATTTGTACTATGTTTGGCAAGGGTAATTGCATTCGAACCTGAAATCGTCTCCACACAGCCCTGTCCAATAATTCCGCGTGATTAGTCGCCCCGATAACTACGACATGGCTCGGTAAGTTGTCGATTTGAAGCAACAACGAACTCACCACGCGCTTGATCTCTCCAGTCTCATGCAGATCTCCGCGCTCTTTGCCAAGAGTTTCAAATTCGTCAAAAAAAAGGACACATTTCCGAGTGGAAGCGTACTCAAACAACCTTTTCAGTCTTACCGCAGTTTCACCTAAATAGGCACCAATAACATTTTCATATCGGACAACTAGCATCGGAACCATCAGTGCCTCAGCAACAGCCTCCGCGAGGGAAGTTTTACCATTGCCGGGAGGCCCAATTAACAGTAGGCGATTGCGAGGTTCTAGGTTGTAAGCTCTGAGCAGATCTGCTCGGTACTGTTCCTGAATTAAATCCTGACAAATCTGCAACACCTCATCCGGTAGAATAAGATCGGGGAGTTTTCTCTGGGGCTCAATCTCGTGAAACAGGTTATCAAACCGATGATCTATCATGTGCCCGCCACTATAAGGAGGCTCTCGCTCAGTTGGTACAGTTGATAGTGCCTCTTCGAGCTTATCGGCTAATACCTTGTGCTGCTTTGATCTTTCCTCGGCAATGATTGCCTCCACTACCTTTCTGAAGTTGACCTTGTCACTCCGTATGCCGGATCTGACAAGTCGAATTAGTAAATCCGCCCTAGCCATTCTTGCCTCCCGTCCGCATTATCAACGGATCGTAGCACATGAGTAATTCGACCTCGTTTGCAAGAGCCTTAAAAAAATTTTCACCGCACAAATTCCTGTAGGCCAATCCCGTTTTTCACCCTATTTGACGCATTAACCTGTGGCGGATACCCGCTTCAACAGCGTACTGTTCAGCTTGACGCTCATACGTATTAACCATTGCCATAAGCACCGAAGACGATAGAAAGGGATGTGTAAATTGCAGTGCATCAGCCCACACGCGATACTTGTCTGCAATATCCCGTCCCTGATCGCAACCTTCCCTACGCCAATGTGCGCCTCGCGCGTTATATAAACCCGTCTGCGCGCCTATACTAATGTTTTCAGATTGCAGGTCTTCCATAACATCGCGAACAGCTTCGCAAGGCCACACCCCATCTTTGCCTATTGGTGCATTAGAAAAAAGCTTTCCCAGACGTACATCCGCAATCTCC
>ENA-OOXM01002748-OOXM01002748.1-human-gut-metagenome-genome-assembly--contig:-NODE-2748-length-10809-cov-4.321369_pt1 | contig 10809 bp, 8 predicted proteins | sample MGYA00241589_ERZ501347 | MGnify/ENA primary metagenome ERZ501347 (study PRJEB25962, sample SAMEA2042832) | human gut metagenome | biome: human gut; feature: human-associated habitat; material: faeces...
TTCCAGCAGTGCGTTGCGCAGAATCATCCTGAGCAGGCGACGGAAGATTTCTACCAGATGTGCCGCGCGTGTGATTACATCAAGGTTGATGCGATTGCGCAGAACGTCCGTTATTTTGCCGATACGCCGGCGGGACGGCTGGAAATCACCATCAACCTCTCCAAGCCGGAAAAAGACCCCAAGGAAATCGCAAAGTTGAAGAATGCGCCCAGCGTCGGCTATCCGAAGTGTATGCTGTGCGTGGAAAATCCCGGCTATCATGGTCGCAGCAACTTCCCGGCGCGGCAGAATCACCGCATGGTGCCGCTGTCGCTCGCTGGGCAGACGTGGTATCTGCAGTATTCGCCGTATGCGTATTACCCGGAGCACTGCATCGTGCTGAACAGCCAGCATGTGCCGATGCGCATTTCCCGCGGCACATTCGATCGCTTGTTTGACTTCGTTCAGCAGTTCCCGCATTATATGCTCGGCTCGAATGCGGATTTGCCGATTGTCGGCGGGTCAATCCTCAATCACGACCATTTTCAGGGCGGACGCTATCATTTCCCGATGGACGATGCGAAAGTGCGCTGCCAGCTGAAGTCTCCGGTGCCGGGCGTTTCGGCGGCACTGCTCGATTGGCCGATGTCCACCATCCAGCTCAGCGGCACGGACGAACAGACGCTGATTGCCGAAGCCAGCCGGATTCTGGACGCGTGGCGCGGGTATAGCGATGCGCAGTGCGGCATTTTCGCGGAAACGGACGGAACGCCCCATAACACCATTACGCCGATTCTGCGCAAAGAGGGGGAGCAGTACCGCCTGAACCTCGTTCTGCGCAACAACCGCACGAGCGAAGAGCACCCGCTGGGCATCTTCCATCCTCATGCGCCGCTGCATCACATCAAGAAGGAGAACATCGGGCTGATTGAGGTGATGGGGCTGTTCATCCTGCCGGGACGCTTGAAGACGGAGCTTGCGGCACTGAATGGCTACCTGACGGGCGAGAAGCCGATGGTGCGTCCGGCGGACAGCGACCCGTGCGCGAAGCACTACGACTGGCTGACGGAAGTTGTCGCGCGGCACGGACTTGTCCAAACGGCGGCGGAAGCGGAAGCCATCCTGCGGCAGGAAGTAGCGCTGGTGTGCGCGCAGGTGCTGGCGGATGCGGGCGTCTACAAGCGCGACGAAGCCGGATTGGCGGGCTTCCAGCGCTTCATGAAGGCACTGGGCTACGAAGCATAATCATACTATTTCCAAATTCACCTGCACCATCTGCTCACGAATTTTGGCGCATTCTCATTTGGGAATAGCATAATATCAAACGCCGTGTTTCCAAGATCGGAAGCACGGCGTTTTGCGTACAGAAAAAGGGGAGTCCCGCTAATGCAGGATTCCCCCCTCTGTTAGGAAACGATTACTCCGCCTTGACCACAGCGTCCAGCGTGCAGCCCTTGTCGAATTCGATCGTGCCCTTGTAGTTCTTAATCGTGCCGCTCACGGTAATGGTGTCGCCGACCGCCAGCGTTTCCGCGCCTTCGCCGGACAGGCGGTAGCACTGCACCGCATAGTCAGTCAGACCGCCGGGAACGATGGTCACGGTGATGTTCTTGTACTCGTCGCTCCAAGCAGTGTCGATGCTGGTGATGACGCCAGTCATGGTGGAAGCGTCATTCATGGACAGACCCGCTTCCAGCGCGTAGGCGCTCACCGCCAGACGGACGCTCGCCACGGAGTCCGCGGGAACGGTCACGCAGCCCTTGTCGAACTCGACCGTGCCCTTGTAGTTCTTAATCGTGCCGTACACGCCGACCACGCTGCCGACTTCCAGCGCCTGCGCGCCCTCGCCGGAGAGACGATAGCACTGAATGGGCTGTTCGGTCAGACCGTCGCAGACGATGGTCACGGTGATGTTCTGGTATTCGTCGCTCCACGCGGAGTCAATGGAAACCACTTCGCCCACCAGCGCGGTCGGAGCCGTCATGGCAACGCCTGATTCCAGCGCGTAAGCCGCGTCTACAATCGCCTTCTGACTGACGATTTCGCCGTAGCCGACCAGCACGCAGCCCTTGTCGAACTCGATGGTGCCCTTGTAGTTCTTCAGGATGCCTTCGACGGTAATCGCGTCGCCCACCTGCAGGTTTTCCGCGCCTTCGCCGGTCAGACGGTAGCACTGGATGGGCTGATCCGCCAGATCGCCCACCTGAATGGTGACGGTGATGTTCTTGTATTCGTCGCTCCACGGGGTGTCAATCTTCGTCACTGTGCCGTAGAGACGCTGGGTGTCTTCCAGCGCCAGACCCGCTTCCAGCGAGTACGCCGCCGCCACGATTTCTTCGTAGCTCATGCCTTCCAGAATCATCGCAGCAGGCACCTTGTGCGCGAAGGACACGCTCAAGGTTTCGCCAGCTGCATTGGACAGGGTGGCCGTCAGGGTGTAGGTCACTTCTTCGGGATTCTTTTCATCCACATCGATGGTGACCATCTTGTTGTCCTGCGGAACGATCCTGATGGTGTCGCTGTCCGCCGTCCACGTAATCGGGAATTCGATGCCGCCGATGTTGATGACGCCGACCACTTCGTAATCGCTCATCGTCGTTTCCGGCAGATCCTTGTACATCATGAACAGGTACGTCTTGGCCGCTGCCAGATCTTCATCCGTGGTTTCCGCCATCGCGGCGCAGCTGAAGCACATCGCCAGCAGCATGAGCATCGCAAGGAATTTCTTCATGTTTGTTTTCTCCCTTTCCTTGATTGTCAGGGGTGTTATTCTGCGAGAAGGAGTCCGGTTTCGTAGACACGCACAGCGACGCTGCCGCTCGAATGTTCGACAAAACCGCGCACGGTGATGGATTGCCCCACCATCTCATCGGTCACGAAAGACGACGGTGCAATTACGGTCATCTGCTGCCCGTCCTGTTCGACGGTCAGATACGCGCGGCTGTTTTCGTCGTCCCGGCTGATGGACAGCACATGCAGTTTGTGCAGCTCGGCGCTTGTGTTCTGCGCCAAATCCGCATAAGCATAGGCAGCTTCCTCGCCGTTTTCGTCCGTCAGCACCGTCTGTGCCATCAACTGGGACAGCGTCGTCTCGGTGTAGTACGGCTCGTGCCCTTCGCTGAGCAGCTGAATGTTGCCGGGGTCTTTCGGCTTCATCATGCGGTAGGAGACGTCGAAAATCTGCCACTGGTCACCCGCCGCGTAGTACTGCACCGAACCGACGATGCGCACTTCGTTGCCGGGGGTGAGAATCGACAGACCCTTGCCGCTGAGGTTGAAGCCGTAGTAGACGGAGATGCCGAAGACGATGCCGCTCTCCGCGTCAAGGCTTTCGACATACACCGAATTGTTGTGCGCCAGCGTGACGATGCCGTTGAAAGCGACCTTCTTGTTCTGGTACGCTTCCGGATGGCAGCGCAGTTCGCGCAGGGTCAGCTCGATGGCGTCGCCGTAGTAGAAATCGGGGTCAGGCTGACCGGAGTAGAGGTTCAGCTTGAATTGCCGCGCCTGATCCAGTGCGCTTGAGCAGATGCTGCCGTACTGGTTGTTCGCAGTGGAGTACGCGCGCGCATAGCCGTTTTGCAGCAGTTCCAGATTCAGGTTGCGGTATTCCGCGCCTTCCGACGGCTGATACCACACCCAGACCAGCATCCGGCCGCCCGTGGAGTCCAGCTCCCAGCGGTCAGAGTCGGATTCCAAGATGATGGACACTGCCGAAGCGAGCTTCTCCTGGGTGAAATGCGACGCAGCAACGCCGTATTCCTCAATCTTGCCGGTGGATTCGGGGGTGTTCAGCGCCAGAAAGCGCGCTTTCAGCACACCGTCCGCGCAGACGCTTTCCGGCACATCGAAATGCACCGTGTCGCCGTCCACATGCGTCCTGACGGTCGCGCTGGTTTTGGCGGTTGCGGAGGACATGTTCAGCTGAAGCTGTGCCGCATAGTCCACAAAGCCGCCGTCGGTGGTTTCCGCCGCCGCGCCTGACGCCGTGCAGAGCAGCAGCGTCAGGGTCAGCAGCAGGGGAAATAGATTGCGGAGTGTTTTCATCTGCGCGCCTTAGATGCCAAAGCCCGCGATGGACTGTTCGCACTTGGTGATAGCTTCGTCGAAGCGCTTCTGGATAAGCTCGTCCAGCTTCGCATCGTTTTCCGGCTTGGTCAGGTCGCCCAGTGCCGCAGCATCCGTCATGCAGCCCGCCATCAGTTCGCCAACGCGGCTGCGTGCTTCGGAAGAGCCGGGGAACGCAGGAGAGGTGTAGTAAGCGTCAACCTGCTCCAGGCAGACCTTCGCCGCCAGCGCCGCCACGTTGTCGCCGCCGTCCGCGCCCGCAACGAATTCCGCATAGACTTCGTTGTTCGCAACGGACTTGATGACCGGCACATAGCCGGACGCCATGGAGAATTCAGCCTGGAAATCAACCGTGGTGGTCAGGTACTTGACGAACAGCCAGGAAGCGGCCACTTCCTGCGCATTGGACTTCTTGAAGATGCACAGGCTCGGGCCCTGAGAAATGACCTTCGCGTTGCTGGCATCCACCTGCGGGATGGTCGTGATGCCCACTTCAAAGGGATAGGTGCCGTCCGCACCCTTGGTCGGACGCTGATGCGTCGCGCCGGCGGAGGAGCCGATGGACATGTAGCTCTTGATGCCGGAGTCAGAGACGAACAGACCGGAGGTGTAGCTGCCGTAGATGGTCTGGGTCGTCACAAGCCCCTGATTGTACCACGTTGCGAAACGCTTCACGAACGCGCGGTTTTCGGGCGTGTTGAACAGGAAGTGTTCGCCGGTGGCGCTGGTGTAGGGGGTCTTGAGCTGCTCCGTCATGGTGATGAACCAGTTGTTCTCGGAGTCATAGCCCAGCGGGATGCTGTACGGATCGATTTCGACGATCTTGTTGCACAGCGCTTCCATCTCGTCCCAAGTGGTGGGCGGGGTCAGACCGTTGGCGTCGAAGAACGTCTTGTTGTAGTACAGCACTTCGGTGGACTTGCTCATCGGCAGCGTGTACATCTTGCCATCGCCGAACTGACGGCCTTCCTCGTAGTACGCGGAAATGAAGTCGTCCTTCTGCTCCTGCGTCAGGCCGAAGGTTTCGGTCGTGCCGTCGGCGCGGGTGATGGTCGCCGTGCTGTCAATGTAAGCATCCAGCGGCTGCACCGCACGCGCGAGGTTGTACAGGGCAACGTGGTCCGGGTAGCAGTAAGCGATGTTGGGCTGGCCGCCGACAGTGATTTCCTTGGAAATCTGGTCGCGAACATCATCGTAACCGCCAACGGAGGTGTAGCTGACATGGATGTTCGGGTAGAGCTTGTTAAACTCTTCGATGTACGTATCCAGCACGGGGGTCAGGTTGGAACCCATCGTGTTGTAGAAGGTGATGTTCACCTCGCTGCCGTCGTAAGCAGCGGGATCGCTTGCGGATTCAGCAGAACCGAAGCAAGCAGTGCAGGCCATCAGCATGGTCAGCGCCATGAGAAGAGAGAGGAACTTCTTCATGTGTCTTTCCTTCCTTTCTGGTCGAGGGAGACAAAAAATTGTTAAAGGCGGAGATCCGCCGATTAACCTTTGATACCGCTGCGGCTGACACCCGACATGATGTACTTGCGCAGGAAGATGAACACAAGGAACAGCGGGAACGACACCATCGCGACCGCCGCCATCTGCACGGGATAATTCGTTTCGCCGGTGGAGCTGTTGAAGGCGTTGCGCAGACCGTTGGTAATCAGCTTGTGCGCATCGTCATTCGCCACCAGACGCGGCCAGACGTAGGAGTTCCATGCGCCCATCATTTTCAAGATGGTGATGGAAATCAGCGTCGGCAGGGAGAGCGGCACCATGACCTTCCACAGGTACTTGAAGTCGCTCGTGCCGTCTACCTTTGCCGCAAGATACAGTTCGTTCGGAATCTGCAGGAAGTTCTGGCGCAGCAGATAGATGTAGAACACGCTGACGAGAAACGGCACAATCAGCACCGTGTAGGTGTTCTGCCAGCCGAGCATGAAAATCGTCTGATAGTTGGTGATGGTGAACAGCTCGCCGGGAATCATCATCGTCGCCAGCAGCGCGCCGAACAGCGCGTTCTTTCCCTTGAATTCCAGCCGAGCAAACGCGAACGCCGTCAGGATGGTGATAATCAGGGACAGAATCGTCGAGACGATGCCGACATAGGCGGTGTTGAGGAACAGGCGGCCCAGATTGCCGGTGGAGAACGCATCGGCGTAGTTGCTGATGAGCACCATGCGCGGCCAGAACGTCGGCACGGACGCGCGGTATTCATCCAGCGACTTCAGGGAAGAGATAATCATCCAGTAGAACGGGAACAGCACAATCAGCGCCATCACAATGAGAAAAGCATAAGTGATGAACAGCGTCAGCACCTTCGTGATGCGCTGGGTGACGCTGACTTGCTGCATGTTCCGCGAATGCATGATGGTGAAATCTTTTTCGGACATACTGCACCTCTCAATAATGCACGCGCTTCTTGCTGACCTGCATGTTGATCATCGTCACGACGAAGATGATTGCAAACAGAATCAGCGCAGCGGCACTGGCCACGCCGTAGTTGGACTTCGGCAGTGCATCGTAAATCATGCCGACGATGGTGTTCATGCGTCCTGCGTCGCCCGCAGGGCCCATGGTTTCGCCGAAAATGCCGACGATGCTGGTGTATTCCTTGAAGCCGCCGATGAAGCCGGTGATGACGACGTAGGCAATCATCGGAGAGAGGAGCGGCACGGTGATTTTGGTGAACACGCGCCAGCGGGGAGTAGAGTCCACCTTCGCCGCGTCGTAATACTGCTTGTTGATGCCCTGCAGGCCGCCCAGCAGTACCAGAATTTTGAAGGGCAGCGCGTTCCACACGATGTAGACAATCATGACGAACATGTTCGCCCAGTATTCCGAGCCTTGGTTAATCCAGTTGACGTAGTGCCCGCCGAAAAGCTCAATGACATTATTGACAATGCCCTTGGTCTGAATCAGGCGCTCCATGTGCGGCATACCGATGATATTGAACATCGCGGCGAAAACCATGCCGATGGCGATGGAGTTGGTCACATAGGGCAGGAAGAAGATGGTTTGCAGTACCTTTTGCAGGGGCTTGATGGAGTTCAGCGCAACCGCGATCAGCAGCGCGAGAATCGTCGAAATCGGCACGGTGAACAGGCACAGGAGCATCGTGTTTTTCAGCGCCGTCTTGAAGCCGCTGTCGCCGATAACCGTCTGGAAGTTCTTGATGCCAACGGTGAAGGTGGCGCCGCCGACTTCGCTCAGGCTGTTGTAGTCATTCAGGAATGCCAGCCGCACCGTGTTGATAATCGGCCAGACCGTAAAGACCAGCAGCAGCACGATGGCGGGGGCGAGATAGAGCCATGCTTTCCATTGATGCTTGCTTTCTACCATCTTACTTCACCTCGAACGGAATGCGAATGCCCTCGTCATCCCGCGTGAACAGGAAGATCTTGTGCGGCTTGATGCGGTAGCGCACGACATCGGCGGAAGCATCTACCTTGTTGTCCGCGTCGATGATGGAGCGCACCGTCGGCTTCTGGGAGGCTTCGTGCGTGGAGACGACGGATACGTCGCGCCCCATGACCTCGACGTTCTGCGGCTTGCAGCACAGCGTGCCGAATTCCATGTCGAGGATGAAGCCTTCGGGGCGGATGCCGACGAACACGTCCTGATCCTTCACGCCGGGCACATCCATCACATTGTCCACGCCGATGTACAGACGCTCGCCCTTGACATGGCCGGTGAAGATGTTGATAGGCGGCGTGCCGAGGAAGTTCGCAACAAACAGGTTCGCCGGGTTGTCATAGACATCCTGCGGCTTGCCGATCTGCTGCACCACGCCGGACTTCATAACGACAATCATGTCGGAAATGGACATGGCTTCTTCTTGGTCGTGCGTGACGAAAACGGTGGTAATCTTCGTTTCCTTCTGGATGCGGCGGATTTCCTCGCGCGTCTGCAGGCGCAGGCGGGCGTCAAGGTTGGACAGCGGCTCGTCCAGCAGCAGCACGCGGGGCATCTTCACCAGCGCGCGGGCGATAGCGACGCGCTGCTGCTGACCGCCGGAAAGTTCGCTGGGCTTGCGTTCCAGCAGTTCCTCAATCTGCACCAGCCGGGCGGCCTCATGCGCGCGTTCCAGCATGGCTTCCTTGGTCATCTTGTCCTTGCCGCGGAGGTTCTGCAAAGGGAAGAGGATGTTCTGCTTGACCGTCAGATGGGGATAGAGCGCGTAATTTTGGAACACCAGACCAATGCCGCGATTTTCCGTGGACAGATCGGTCACATCGTCCTCCCCGAAGAAGATTTTGCCGCTGGATGGCTTCTGCAGACCGCTAATCATGTACAGCGTCGTGCTTTTGCCGCAGCCGGACGGACCAAGAAGACCAATCAGCTTTCCATCCGGGATGGTAAAGTCAAAATTGTTGACTGCTACCACTTCTTCGCCGGACTTCTTGTTGCGGCTCGGGAAGATTTTGGTCAGGTTCTGCAAAACGATTTTCATAGAATCCCCTTTCTTTGCCCTTTGTCATCGTAGTGACATGCCTTCGCCGCTTTTGAAGCAGGCGGAAGTATCGTCTGAAAGCCCCGCGGGATGGATTTGCGCGGTGGTGCCTTAGTACGTCTGATGCGCGACCTTTTCTGCTTGGAGTTTGGCCTTGTAAGCAACCAGCTCATCGGTGGAATTGAAGATCATCTGGCTGGCCATATCAACCGCGACGGTATCAGCAAGAAGATCGTGAATCAGCGAATGTTTCCGCGTGGCGAGGAAGAGGACAAACTGCGCGACGGAGAGAATCAGCACAATGCCAAGCACAACGATATTCAGGTTGCCGAAGAACAGCATCATCACCGCCATGATTGGAATCATGGTTTCCACCGCGTATTTGCCCAGCACTGTGCGGACAAAAAGCGTCACATGACCGATTCTCACGCCGTCATTGCGCATCAGAGCCACACCGAATATCTTTTTGCCCAAGGTTTGTCCGTTTTTGAAAAGGAGCGGAACGAGGAACTCTAATAGGAGATAACCCGACAGTACGCCGAAACTGACGATGAGAATCGACAACTGAATGACCATGCCGTACGCATGAACGGCAGTTTCATCAGCGGCGAGCACGGCGTTCGCCTGTTCCACCAGCGCCCACTGCGCGTCAGTCAGGGCGCTGTATGTCTGGGTCATGATGGACATGTCCAGCCCGCACGCGTCTGCCGCGGCCTGATAGCGCGTCATGAGCGTCTGGTACTGCGCGTCGAATCCCAGCAGGGCTGATAATCCCCACGCACAAAGAACGCAGGCAATCGCCAGCAGAATCACATCGAACAAAAAAGCCGAGATGCGCTTCCACACGTTTGCCCGTTGAAGGTCAAAGGTCATAGGGACATAACCTCCCGCTGATTGAAAAAGTCTAAGCAGGGTTCCTTACTCTATTATACTGATATTTTGTAAAAAAGCCATAGGAAAAACAAAATTCTTCTGCAAATTCGTCTGATTCTCTAAAATTTCCTCCGAAAACAGCACAGGAACAACATTTGCGAAAGCATCTGCGTGCCGTTTATACGATTTCCAGAGGGCACAGGCGAGGCAGATAATAGATATGAAGCACCATTTTCTGATTTCTTGCGGCATACCCCGTTGACAATTGCGGGAAATGGGCGTAAGATAAAAGGCGTGGCATTCTGGCAAGCAGCCCGCGAACGCCGGAAAGGAGTGTCTGACCGCATGGACGGTGATCCGTATAGTACCCCTGAGCCCATCGGCAGCGCTCTGACGGCTGACTGATGCCGACCGCGCTGCCTTCCTTCGGAAATGTTGAAAGGACGCAGCACTAACATGAGAAGAATCTTCAAGACCATCGAGGATCATCTGACCGAATGCACGACGCTGGAAAAGGGCGTATGGGTGCATCTGCAAAGCCCGACGAAGGAGGAAGTGGATGGTCTGACCACCCGCTTCAACCTTGACCCGACCTTTCTGCCCGCCGCGCTGGACGAAGAGGAATCCGCCCGCATTGACTACGACCCGGACAAGCAGCAGACGCTGATTATCGTGGATATTCCGTATGTTGATACCGAGGGCACGGGCTATGTGTACAGCACAATCCCGCTGGGCATCGTGCTGTGCGACGAGGTGATTATCACCGTCTGCACGCGCGATACGCCCATCATCAATGACTTCACCGAGGAGCGCATTCGCAATTTCTGGACGTTCAAGCGTACCCGCTTCATCCTGCAAATTCTCCAGCGCAATGCCGGCCGATTCCTGTCCTACCTGAAGCAGATTGATAAAACCAGTCAGCACATTCAGGAAAAGCTGGAGCATACCAGCCGCAATCAGGAATTGCTGCAAATGATGAAGCTGGAGAAGTCACTGGTTTACTTCAACACGTCGCTCAAAGGCAACGCGCTGGTCATGGAGCGCTTGATGCGCCAGGATATCCTCAAGCGCTATCCGGAGGACACCGACCTGCTGGAGGATGTTATCATCGAAAATAAGCAGGCAATGGAAATGTGCTCGATTTACCGCGACATTATGAGCAACACCACCGACGCGTTCGCTTCCATCATCAACAACAACCTGAACATCACCATGAAGGTGCTGACCGCGCTGACCGTCCTTTTTGCTGTGCCGACGCTGGTTATGACGATTTGGGGCATCAACGTCCCCGTACCGTTTGAGAGGCAGGCGTGGGGATTTGCGGCAGTCTGCGGCATCTCCATCATCCTGACGCTGTTCGCTTTCGTTATTATGCGCCGAAAGAACATGTTCTAATACTATTTCCAGATTCACCTGCGCCATCTGCTTGCGCCTTTTCCCTTCTG
>ENA-OOXM01002758-OOXM01002758.1-human-gut-metagenome-genome-assembly--contig:-NODE-2758-length-10783-cov-1.627983_pt1 | contig 10783 bp, 11 predicted proteins | sample MGYA00241589_ERZ501347 | MGnify/ENA primary metagenome ERZ501347 (study PRJEB25962, sample SAMEA2042832) | human gut metagenome | biome: human gut; feature: human-associated habitat; material: faeces...
GACATCCAGCATAGTGGCGTAGATCTCATGCAGCAGTTTTCCGTCCCACATATTTCCCCTGCTGCAAGACGCCGCGCGGAATGCCTCAAAGCTGAAATAGCACACGACAAGACCAGCAAGCACAGAAACCAGTGTGGCTATCTCAAGCCCCTTGCGCGCCGCAAGCGATTCAATATGTAATTCACGCTCATCGTGGTACTTATTGTACAGCCGCCTGAGTGTAGTCTCATCTCCAAGCGCCTTGCAGTTCTTTACAAGCTTTATAACAGAAAATACCTCCACAGCAGCAAACAGTCCAATCAGAAAGCCCTGCACGAATGAAGCCGCATCCGGATTAGTATATGCTGAGGCAGGAAAACCTGATAAATCCACCGCTATCGCCGCAAGCCCTACCAATGCCGTTGCAAGATACAGCCTGTTCTGATGCTTTATCTCTTTTTTTATTCTCTCTATCTTCTTATCCAACACAACCCCTCCTCTCCCATTATTCCTCGTCATCTATATCGCCGAAGTCAAAAACCTCCTCGATAGTCAGCCCGAAGTAGTGTGCAATCTTATAGGCCAGCACAAGTGAGGCAGTATACTTCTCCACCTCAATAGAGGTGATTGTCTGGCGTGTAGTGCCAACAATGTCTGCGAGCTCACTCTGAGAGAGCTTCTTTTCCTTGCGCAGTTCTTTTATTCTGTTTTTCATGATAATCACGGATATTTACAAGTGCTTTTCTTATAACATCAAGAAGCTTGTCATCTACAAGTGAATATGCCTCATCAATCTCTTCCTGCGTCACAACAATATTTGAAGGATTAATATCTGCCTTATCAAAATTTCTTGTATATTCAAATAAAGCATCATCGCCTCTTGATTTTACATTTGCAAGTATATCCGCAACGGCACTTTCAAACTTTCCATAGCTGTTAGGACTTCTCTTTAAAAGATTTTCAAGTATGTTTGATTTACTTTCCTTAGTCAGTTTAACAATTCTCATATTATTTTCTCCATTCCGCAGTTGTCTGCTCATTAACAATTTTCCATATATTTACGCAAATCTGAAAGAATCTTGTTAATTCTTTCATTTTCCATTTTCATGCTTACCTGATTAACAACAACTCTTGCTGAGAGCGGACATATTTCCTCAAGAACCTCAAGTCCGTTTTCACGAAGCGTCGCACCTGTCTCAACGATATCAACGATAACTTCTGCAAGACCGACAATCGGTGCAAGTTCAACAGAGCCGTTAAGCTTGATAATCTCAACTGTCTGATGCTTTTTATTGTAAAAATAGTCTTTTGCAATGTTAGGATATTTTGAAGCAACACGTATAAGCTCATGGTGCTGCAATTTTTCTTTCGCAGATGATGGACCGCATACACACATTTTACAGTTGCCCACCTTTAAATCATATACTTCATAAAGCGTACGGCCTTCTTCAAGAAGCGTATCTTTTCCGACAATTCCTATATCTGCCGCACCATATTCAACATATGTAGGTACATCTGACGGTTTTGCAAGGAAAAACTTTAATCCAAGTTCTTCATTGGTGAATATAAGTTTCCTTGTATTTTCGTCTTTCATTTCATCACATGTAATGCCAATATGTTCAAATATCTCTAACGCTTTCTTAGCAAGACGACCCTTTGAAAGTGCAATTGTAATATATCTCATTAATACTTACCTCCAAGCAGCTGTTCTACAGTAATATTTTTTGTGCAGTTATCTTTTACATCAGTAGTCTGTACTGTAAGACCCAGAAATTCTGCAGATGAAACATCTGCATTTGTACAGTCCGGAAGAAATACTGCATTGGCAAGCTGTGAGTCAGCCGCATATTCAACATACTGCTCTTTAGTCTTTTCAGAATTACATGATGTCATGCATACACGTATGCCTTTCTTTCTTAATGAATCTGCCACCGATACCGCCTGTGAAAGATTTTGAGAGTTGTATACAAGAAGTGTTCCATTAATATCAACAGGAATATCTATATTCTGTCTTGTTATTGCAGCCATGAGACTGTCGAGTGTTATAGAAAAACCTATGGCTGCCTTTTCACGTCCGAACTGTCCGACAAGCTTATCATAACGACCGCCGCCGATTACAGGCTCGCCTGTCCCAAATGTATATGCATGAAATACAATTCCTGTATAATATGCATGATTACTAAGTTCACCAAGATCAAACGAAACATATTTATCCGCACCTGTAATCCGGCAAAGATTGTATAATGCATACAATCTGTCAATTGCTGCGAGACACTCCTTATTATCAGTGAGTGCTTTTGCTTTCTCAAGGACCTCAACAGAGCCAAATAACTGTGGAAGTGCAAGTAAAACATCAGCTATATGTTTATCGATATTTAATGATTCAAGAAGTTCTTCAACGCCAAGAAAATTCTTTTCCTGTATAAGTGATACGAGATTTTCCTCATCATCACCGCTGATTCCCGCTTCATCGAGCAATCCCTTAAAATAAGACACATTACCAATCTCAACCTGAAATTCAGTAAGACCTGCATTTTTCATACAGTCTATAACCATTGAAATTATCTCAAAATCAGCATCAATTGAAGAATCACCGATAAGTTCTGCACCTACCATTGTATTTTCCTTTAATTTGCCCTGATAATACTTGCTCACATTAATAAATGTATTGCCTGCATAACACAGTTTGACCGGCAGGAGGTTATCTGCATAATACTTTGCTGCCGTTCTTACTATTGAAGGTGTCATATCAGGTCTTAGAACGAGTGTATTGCCATATCTGTCAAAGAGTTTGAACATTTCATTAGATGGCACACTGCCTCGCTCTTTGCTAAAAACATCAAAAAATTCTATTGTTGGTGTCTGAATGTCATTGTAACCATATTTAAGGCAGACATCGTGCAGTCTTTCCTGAATCACCGACTTTCTGGCACATTCACCATTATAAATATCCCGTACGCCCTCAGGTGTATGTAATAAATCTCTCTTCATATAAAATCTCCATTCCTGCGTCTGCCACTTTATCGTGGTAACGTGATAATTCGTAAAACTGTTCAGATTATACAGGATAACAATCTTAATGTCAACTTATTTCACCGTGTAAATGTTCACGATAAATAATATAATGATTGTGTCCTCTCTCATGTGCGATATCAAATGCACGATAAAGTTTTTTCTTTACAAGTTCCATCGTTATGCCATTTTGCGGATATCTTGCAATCCCAATAGAAAAAGTAAGATTTTTCTTTCCGTTCATCAGAAGCACATTCCATGCAATCTGGTTTCTAAGTGACTCAAGAAATGAACGTAAGTTTACTTCTGAATTAATATCACGAATTGCAATGCATATCAGATTATGTTCAATCTCACATACTATTCCTCTGTATGAAATCATCTGCTTTGCAGTCTGTAATGCTGTATAAAGAATACTGTCCGCATATTCTTTTCCTGCCTCTGCCGTCATTACGTCAAGGTCATCTATCTCTAGAAGCATAAGCGAGAATTCACATGCCGGATTATATTGTATATTATTATCGCAGAACTGCTCAATATCAGCCGACGTAAAATAACTTCCTGCTTTTTCAAAATTGTAAGTTGTAACGCTCTGGTAGCCCTGTGAATTAGTAAGATTGCGTATACTAGCAACAGCTTTGGCCGGCTTATTTTCACTGTAAATAGTTGTGACCTTTAATTCTATCAGGTCATACTCAGCTTTCTTTGTAAGCATATTAGTCTTAAATCTGTGAGTATATGAAACCGTGCCTTTTTTCATATCAGCAACAAATGCATTATACTCATCAATTGTATCATCTGAAATAAGATGCTCATCTTCCATCTTTGATGTAAGTTCAGATATATCCATATCAATTATGTTATGTATTTCATTGTCAATGAAATTATTTATCTTAAAGTTATGGGTTTTATAATCGTAAATAAAGAACAGTTCATTTTCCATTGCAAGAAGATGCCTGAAACTCTGCATATTATTCTGAAGTGTTGCATTCTGTTTTTTCAATGCAAGTATATCCGATGCTGACAATTCAAAATATTCAAACGAATTGTCCGTTGACACAAACTGAAAATGTGCAATGTGAAGAAGAATCCAGCGGTATGAATTATCTGAACGTCTCATTCTGATAACCATATCAGCTTCCTGATCCTGTCTTAAATGATGTGCAACATCCATGAAATCATCAAGGTCAACCTGATGAATTGATTCTAGAATTGATGTCATTGTAGATATTCCGATAAAACGGTACATTTCTTCATTTGCCGTGATAATATTATAATTCATATCTATAATTGCATGACCATCTATCAGTTCATATTTTTCTATAATATTTTTTTCCATAAAATCTCCTCATAAAATCAATCAGTCTCTGGACATAATATCTTTTTGCAAAGCATCAAGATAATGAACCGGAACGCCTTTCGATGCATGTATGCGGTAGCTCTTATCTATTTCATCATATGTAAAGCTCTTTCTACCGCCATTTTTGCCTCTGTTCCAAAAGTTAATTATATCACAGAAAGGTACATAATAAAACTCATCTCTGGAAGAAAAATACAAAATTATAAACGAAATCCCCTGCTGTTTTTCAAAATCAGACATAAAATTCACCTGATGTTCATGTATATTCTGCAGCGGAAATATATCAACCGCCGTCTCTTTCGCATCAAAACATACCGGTATTCCCTGAACAACACCTATATAGTCAACCGTACTTTTCATATCAAAATAGGCAAGCGTTATATGTCTTGTGTCTTTGTCTATTTTAATAGGTTTTATAGGCGTAGGGATTTTCTGTATCAGTGCCAGATTGCTCTGCTGATATTTTTCATTTGCGAGATTAATAAAATCTTCTAATGTAGAGCCTCTAAGTCCTCTTGAGTTCCATGTTGCCATAGATTTTCTCCTTTTAAAACTTTAATGAACCCATCCGGTACATTTGTACGGATACACATCTCTCCTGTATAATTAATGTATGCATTATCTTTATCAGCTGCATTATCAATATTCATATTGCTGCTTATAGCTTTTGGTATAGCAAGCTCATAAGCATGCAGCATCTGGTTTTTTATGCCATATTTTTCTTTAAAATATCTGTTGAAAGTTTTGTCTCCATACTTTGCATCTCCCGCAAGCGGATGTTTCTCACATGCAAGATGTGCCCTTATCTGATGCGTCTTTCCCGTTATAAGATGCACTTTGACAAGCGACACTTCATCAGATATACACACAGGAAAATATTCAGTCTCAATTGCTGTATAATCATCCATGCCAGCACCATGTGGTATATTTTTTACAACATTAACTTTATTGACGTCCGCATCTTTTCTAAGCCATCCTTTAATATGAACTCTCTTTGACACTCTGCCCTTTACAATACATATATAATATTTTTTTATCGTTCTGTCATGAAATGCCGCTGACATTTCCTGAAGTCCCACAACAGACTTTCCAGCAACAACTATTCCGCTTGTATTTCTGTCAAGTCTGTTGCATATACCGGCCTTAAATGTACTCTCTTTATGTTCTTCTTTCGCAGCAAGATAATCATTGACATATTCGACAAGCGAAATATCATTTTTTTCTGCTTTTTGTGATAACATTCCCGATGGCTTATTTACAATAAGAAATTTATCATCTTCATAAAGCACATCAAGTTTTACTTCATCAGACACAGCTGCAATTTTAACGCTTGTTTTTTCATCTGAAAATTTTTCAAATGTCTCATCTGAAAAAAATATTTTTACGCTGTCGCCGGCTTTTATTTTTTCATTTCCATCAGCCTTTTTTCCATTAAGTACAATATTCTTTTTTCTTAACATTTTGTACAGAAAACTTTTCTGTGCTTTAGGCAGGCATTTTACCAGATACTTGTCAAAACGCTGTCCTTCCTCCTGATGTGAAATAATAAATTCTTTCATACAATCTCCGTTTTATTCTAAATACACATTGACAACAAAGAATGTGCATTCTTTTCTATATTCATATTTGGGGTACTGTCATCTTTTGATAATGCAAGTGTTGATACTCTTGATAAAAATGATTTTTCGTCATTATAAAGCGTCACATTGACATTTCTTGAGTCGTTTGCCATAAAATCTTTAAGACTTGTCTCAAAAAGCTTTTTATCAGCATTGTTTTCATTTGTAAGTGCAATTACAGCTGCATCAGAAACTACTACTGCCTGAGTTCCTATAGGTTTTTTGCTGTTTGAAAATATCAAATCGTAATATACGCCAAGACTTCCAGACTTTGATTCTACTTTTTCTTTTAATTCATTATCAGCCGGTTTGTGAGGCAGAACAACAAAATATGCAACTGCCATTTTTGCTGCCGGAAGAACAAGCACAATCGCTGCAACTGTAAATATATTTGCTCTTGTTTTGTATACAATAAAACCAATAATAAGAACTGCTGCCACAACAGCAAATGAAACTATCATTTTTATGAGATTTAATTTTTTACGGTAATTAAGATAACCAAATTCACCTTTTTCTTTTCCTGCCATGTAATCCATTCTCCTTCTTTTCATCTTTTACAAATTTAGCATTTTTTGTACTTTTCGTCTTTTTTGCGTTATTTATATTTCTTGTATTTTTAACATCAGCAGACTTTCTTTTATTTGATTCGCCATGCTTTTCATTTTTAAGAAGTCTTGGCGGGATAAGGCAATTTTTGTCAAATCCAATTAAATCTGTTCTGTTATTTTTTATGAGAGCCTCTTTTACAAGGTCATAATTTTCAGGATTTTTATATTGTATCAACGCACGCTGCATGGCTTTTTCGTGATATGACACAGGTGTGTATACAGGCTCCATCGTTCTTGGGTCAACACCTGTATAATACATGCATGTTGACAATGTCGATGGTGTGGGGTAAAAATCCTGTACCTGCTGCGGCATGTATCCTAAGTCTCTTATGTATTCAGCAAGTTCAATAGCTTCTTTCATAGTTGAACCCGGATGTGATGACATAAGATACGGAACGACAAACTGTTCTTTTCCTGTCTTTGCATTAATTCTCTGATAACGTTTTATAAATGCCTGATAAACTGTGTTTGCAGGTTTTCCCATATATTTTAATACATTTTCACTTATATGTTCAGGTGCCACACGCAGCTGTCCGCTTATGTGATAATTACAGAGTTCTGATAAAAAAGTATCGTCAGAATCTGCCATGCAGTAATCAAAACGTATTCCCGAGCGAATAAATACTTTCTTTACTCCAGGAACAGCTCTTAGCTTTCTTAACAGGCTTATGTAATCCTTGTGGTCAACCGTAAGATTTTTACAAGGCGACGGATAAAGACACTGCCTGTTTGTGCATACACCTTTTGTCAGCTGTTTCTGGCATGAAGGGTGACGGAAATTAGCAGTCGGTCCTCCGACGTCATGGATATATCCTTTAAAATCTTTATCCTTTGTCATGCACACAGCCTCGTTTATAATTGATTCGTGGCTTCTTGTCTGCACTATTCGTCCCTGATGAAATGTCAATGCACAAAATGAGCATCCGCCAAAACATCCCCTGTTACTTGTGAGAGAAAACTTAATTTCCTTTAATGCCGGAACGCCTCCAAGCTTATCATAAGATGGATGCCATGCTCTCATATAGGGAAGTTCATATACATGATCCATTTCCTCTTGCGTAAGCGGCAATGATGGTGGATTCTGTACAAGATATTCCTTCTTTTTATACGGTTCCACCAGTCTTTTTGCCGTAATCGCATCCGTATTCACATACTGGCGATAATAACTTTTGGCAAAAGTCTCTTTGGACTCTGTAATCTCTTCATAAGACGGCAGAAGTTCATAATCACCGGAAAGTTCTTCTAAATCCCTGCATTTAAATACGGTTCCTCTGATATAAGTGATATCCTGCACCGCAATTCCAGAATCTAAGGCTTCCGCAATCTCAAGAATAGAATGTTCTCCCATTCCATACATGAGTAAATCTGCCCCAGAATCCAAGAGTACAGAACGCTTTACTTTGTCGCTCCAGTAATCATAATGTGCCAGTCTTCGAAGAGACGCTTCTATTCCTCCTAAAAGAATCGGCGTCTTTTTATAGGTCTTTCGTATCAGGTTACTATATACAATTGTCGGACGATTCGGCCGCCCGGAAAATCCTCCGCCTGGCGTGTAGGCATCCTGGTGTCTCCTCTTTTTAAAGGATGTATAATGGTTCACCATAGAATCCATGTTTCCGGCAGATACAATAAATGCCAGTCTTGGCTCCCCGCATACGGCAATGCTGCTCTCATCATTCCAGTCCGGCTGTGCGATAAATGCTACTTTATATCCGGCATCTTCTAACAGCCTGGTAATGATTGCCGCTCCAAATGAGGGGTGATCTACATAGGCATCTCCACAAATATAAACAAAGTCTGCCTGTTCCCAGCCACGCTCTTTCATCTCTTTTTTATTCATGGGTAAAAAGCCATGTTTTTTTATCATAAAGTTCTTCCTTTCCTGTTCCCTGCTGTTCCTTTCCCAAAGCCGGTTTGAAAAATGCTTTCTGCAAATTGGGGCGTGCAGATTGTAGAAATTTTTCAAACACGCTCTAATCTTCTATATTTCATCATCTATTTTTATTGCTTATATCTTTTTCTTATTGTTTTTATTATTTTTGTCCTATCATTTTGAAGCTGTACTTTCTTTTAATTTTGCAAGTTCCTCCTCAAAAAGTGGTCTGTACTCTCCTTTTTTCAGTTCTTTATCAAGTACCAATGGCCCCATGGAAATTCTCTTTAAATATTCTACTTTTCTTCCTACTGCCTCTGCCATTCTCTTTACCTGATGAAAACGGCCTTCCTGCACTGTAATGAAAACTTCATTTGCCTTGTCCGTTATTTCAAGTTTTGCCGGAAGTGTCTTTTTCTCATCTCCAATATCTAATCCCTGCAAAAAAAGTTCCTGTTCTTTTTCTCCTACCTCTCCGTCAAGAATCGCAAAATATGTTTTATCTACATGCTTTCTCGGTGAGAGCAGATTATGGGCCAGCGCTCCATCGTTTGTAAGAAGTAGTAACCCCTCCGTATCTTTATCTAGTCTTCCAACAGGAAAAAGTCCCTTTCGTCCCTCTGTTATCAAATCAAGAACGGTCTGGCACTGTGCATCTTCCGTAGCACTGACAACTCCTGCCGGTTTATGAAGCATAATATAACGATATTTTTCGTAAGTTACTACTTCCCCATCAAGGCAGATTGCATCTTCAGATGAAACCTTCATCTCTGCCTTTTTCACAACTTCTCCATTGACAGTAACACTGCCTTTTTTTATCTTTTGCTTTGCTTCACTCCTGGTAAGCTCCGCTGCCTGTGTCAGAAACTTATCCAGTCTCATCTTTTTTAGAGTTTCCGGCATCTTACCTGTTCCTTTCTAACTTACTTTCTAGAGCGTGTTTGAAAAATACTTTTTGCAAACATACTCTAGCTGTTCCAGCCATTTTATCTACCTTTATCTGTTCTATATCCTGAATCTCTGTCTTTTGCACGATTTTACAGTATTCCTGTAATTATAATTTACGCCAGTTTGGATTATATTTATTCTTTAATCGGCCACGATTGCATTTGCCCCAGCCAAGTGGAAATTCATCTACACAAAAAAGTGTCCATCCATTCAGTCCGGCATCTTCTATATCTACTGTCTCCCCGCGGAGATACTTTTCCACGCAGATGTCTTCTGCTTTAAATGAAACACTTCTCTTATATTCTTCTGGCTTAAGTGCCATTGCAAGCGCCTGGCTTGGCTCAAAACGCTTCTTTAAACAATCTCCAAGATAAAGACCAGAACGGACTACTCGCAGTCCCTTAAAGTCCGGGCAATTCTCTGGCAGTAAAAAGGCTCTTTCTTTTATAAAAATAATTCGATTCTTCCACTGCTCCCATTCTGGAATCTCCCGCATAAATTCGTCCATCGCTTCGGGAATCTTAACATTTTTAACCTTAGAAGTATTCTGTGTCTTTCCATCTTTGCACATCTTTTCTTTATCTTTTGTTTCTTTATGCACAGATTTTGATATGTCATCTTCCTTTATACACTGTTTATCCACATATTCCACACCATCTGCTTTCCTAAAGAGAGCAGCAAAATGTCCCTCTCCCTTTACTTTATGCGGTAAAAAGCGGCGACAGTTCTTCACATCTTCTCTGCCACGAATCGTCCACTCTGGTTTTCCCTCCTCGATACCATCACAAAGAGGTAATTCCTGCAAAGAGAAATCTCTATGTTGCTCTAAGAAATATTCCACTGTCTGCTCGTCTTCTTCCTTCGCAAAGGTACAAGTCGAATATAAAAGATAACCGCCTGGCTTTATCATCTGCGCTGCACTTGTAAGAATCTCTCTTTGCAGCTTAGCATAGCGTTCTACCTCCTCTGGTGACCAGCTCTTTACCATAGAAGGCTCCCGCCGAAACATTCCCTCACCAGAACATGGCGCATCCACTAGTATTTTATCAAAATACCCCGCAAAACGCCCTGCTAATTTTTCCGGTGATTCACAGGTAATAACACTATTCTTTACTCCTGCCATCTCCATATTTTTAAGGAGAGGTTTACATCGGGAAGCACTGATATCGTTCGATAATAAAAAGCCCTCTCCCTGAAGCTTCGCTGCTAATGCAGTGGACTTCCCTCCTGGCGCAGCACAAAGATCAAGTACCTTATCTCCTGGTTCTACTGGTAAAAAGCGGCAGGTGCCATCGCACTCGGTTCCTGTAAATAATACACTCCTGCATAATAATACGGATGGGCGGATAATTTCTGTTCGCCCTCATAATAAAATCCTGTACTA
>ENA-OOXM01002759-OOXM01002759.1-human-gut-metagenome-genome-assembly--contig:-NODE-2759-length-10780-cov-1.961492_pt1 | contig 10780 bp, 6 predicted proteins | sample MGYA00241589_ERZ501347 | MGnify/ENA primary metagenome ERZ501347 (study PRJEB25962, sample SAMEA2042832) | human gut metagenome | biome: human gut; feature: human-associated habitat; material: faeces...
TCGTGTCGGTCAAGGGGCAATGCAGGGTGATTACATCGCTTTCGGCTAGTAAGGTCTCCAATGTTACGGGAGTGACATAGTCGGGCAGTTGGTCTTTCTTTTTCGATGTTTGGGCTAAAACATTCATTCCGAAAGCATGAGCGATTCTTGCGACTGTGCTGCCTATATTACCGAACCCGATGATACCGATATTTTTTCCTGCAATTTCGAATATGGGACTTTTCTGAAAAGTGAAATCTTTACAGTCTGCCCATTCTCCCGATTTCACACATTGTGAATGGACGGCAACGTCGCTGGCTATGTTGAGTAGATGAGCAAATACCATTTGAGCGACTGACTCGCTGCTGTAAGCCGGTATATTGGTAACTGCGATACCTCTATTCTTTGCCGCTTCTACATCGACGATATTATACCCAGTGGCTAATACACCGATGTAGCGTAAATGAGGTAGTTGCTCCAATGTGGTTGCGCTCAATGGAGTCTTGTTTGTGAGAACGATGTCGGCCAAAGCAGCCCGCGATACGATTTCGTCAACAGAGGTACGGTCATAAACGGTGAATTCACCCATTCTTTCGATACCCTCCCACGACAAATCTCCGGGATTCAAACCGTATCCGTCGAGCACGACAATGCGATGAGACTTGCGTTTCTCTTCGATGACGTTTTCTGTTGCGTTTTTCAACTCTTCCCACGATAGCTCGTCAGCTTTTACTTTGTATCCGTCGGTCACTTTCCACTCTCTCATAATCTCTTTTATTTAATGTCAATGGCATTTTTTACTTTTTCATCGGTCAATGCTATTTTCAGGACATCGGTAATATTTTTTACATAGTGGAATGTGAGTCCTTTCAAATAGGACTCTTTGATTTCCTCTATGTCTTTTCGGTTTTCTTCGGAGAGTATGATCTCTCGTATTCCTGCACGTTTGGCCGCGAGGATTTTTTCTTTGATACCGCCTACGGGCAGGACTTTTCCACGTAATGTGATCTCGCCTGTCATTGCCAGGTTTGCTTTTACTTTACGCTGGGTGAGGGCGGATGCCAATGACGTCACCATGGTGATACCGGCTGACGGACCATCTTTGGGGATAGCTCCTTCAGGTACATGGATGTGGATATTCCAATTGTCAAAGATATCCTCCTGTAAATTCAGCAGTTTGGTATGTGCCTTGAGATATTCCAAAGCCAGCATGGCCGACTCTTTCATTACGTCACCCAAGTTCCCGGTCAATGTCAGTTTACCGCCTTTTCCTTTGCTCAAACTGGTTTCTACAAACAAGATCTCACCTCCGACAGCTGTCCACGCCAGCCCTGTGACAACACCGGCGTATTCATTTCCTTGGTATTTGTCGCGGCTATATTCTGGCGTGCCCAGGTATTTGCGTACATCGGCAGGTTTTATTTCATGCATCACTTCATAGCCGTCACGTGCAAATTCCAACGCTATTTTACGCATTACCTTGTTTATCTTCTTCTCAAGTTCGCGCACCCCGCTTTCACGAGTATAATTTTCTACAATACATTCCAAGGCAGCTTTAGAGAACTTCACATATTCTTTTTTAATGCCGTTGGCTTCCAGTTCTTTGGGGACAAGATGCCGGCGAGCTATTTCTACTTTTTCTTCTGTGATATATCCGCTGACCTCTATCAACTCCATACGGTCCAGCAGAGCAGGAGGGATGGTGCTCAAATTGTTTGCCGTAGCGATGAACATTACTTTAGACAAGTCGTAATCTACATCCAAATAGTTATCGTGGAAAGTGTTGTTCTGTTCGGGGTCAAGCACTTCCAGCATAGCGGAACTGGGATCTCCGCGGTGGTCACTGCCCAGTTTGTCTATTTCGTCCAAAATGATAACCGGATTAGAGGACTCGGCTTTTATCAAACTTTTGATGATACGGCCCGGCATGGCACCGATATAAGTTTTACGATGGCCACGGATCTCGGCTTCGTCATGCACACCACCCAATGACATACGTACATATTTACGTTTCAATGATGCCGCTATGGAACGTCCTAAAGAAGTTTTACCGACTCCCGGAGGACCATAAAGGCAGATGATGGGTGATTTCATATCACCTTTTAGTTTCAGCACTGCTAAATGTTCAAGGATACGCTCCTTTACTTTCTCTAGTCCGTAGTGGTCTTTGTTCAATGTCTTTTCGGCATTACTTATATTCAGGTTGTCAGTGGTAAAGACATTCCAAGGTAATCCTAACAGGGTTTGCAAATAGGTAAGTTGCACATTGAAATCTGGTGATTGGGAATTTGTCCTTTCCAATTTGGAAACTTCTTTTTCAAAGAGTTCTGCCATTTCCGGACTCCATTTCTTGGTTTTTCCTTTTTGGCGGAGTTCATCTATTTCATCTTCCTGTCCGGCACCCAGTTCATCCTGTATGTTTTTAATTTGTTGCTGCAAGAAATATTCGCGTTGCTGACGGTCAATATCTTCGCGTGTACGCATTTGAATGCTTTGTTTGATATCAGCCAATTGTACTTCACGATTTAAGATCTTGACCAGCATATACAGGCGGCTTTGCAAATCGCCAGCTTTTAGCAATTTTATCTTTTCTTCTACCGGAATAGGGAAGTTTGCACAAATGAAATTTACCAAAATTTCCGGATTGTCCAAGTTCTTGATTGCAAAAACAGTATCCGGGCTCATCTTCTCGGAAGCCTCTATGAACTTGCTCGTCAAATCCTTGCAGGTGTCAATCAATGCTTTGAATTCGTCCGTTTCCAGTTGGTCATTTGCCTCCGGAATAGGAGTCACCATCCCTTTTAAATATGGAGACGTTTTGGTGATACTGTCCAAATGTACTTTGGGCCCGTTTGACTGCATAATTACTGTGGTATTTCCACCTGGCATTTCGAATACACGGAGAATCTTCCCAATAACTCCTACATGGTACACATCATTAAAACCAGGATCATCCATGTCTCCCTGTATCTGACAAACTACCGCTATGGGAAGTTTTTTCTTGTATGCAGCATTTACCAATTTCAATGTGCTGGGGCGTCCAATGGTTACAGGCATTACTACAGATGGAAACATTACCATGTTGCGTAAAGGCATAACAGGTATTTCTTTATTAAATTCCATAGCAGTTACTTCATCCGGATCCGTTTGGATTTCAGCTAACATAGAGATGTCATCGTTATCAGTATTCAACAAAATATCCTCTTTCTTATTCCTCTTCATAATTTATTCCTCTTGTGTTAAATTGAGCCCAATGCCCAAAACGGGGACAAAGTTAATCATTCCTTGTCGAATAAGGAAAATTCATGGGAACTAATTGAGTTTTAAAAATCAAATATTTCCTAATAATTGGAGTAATTAAATGGATTTTTCTATTTTTGACAGCTAATTTAATAAATATAGTATGCCAAATCCTTATTTTTCTTTTAAGCAATTTACTGTTTATCATGATAGATGTGCCATGAAGGTTGGTACGGACGGAGTTTTATTGGGAGCTTGGGCCGATGTGGTTTCCGCCCGTAATATTTTAGATATTGGTACTGGAACCGGATTGATTTCTTTGATGATGGCACAGCGGTGCAATGCCCAGATAAGAGCAGTTGATATAGATGCGGATGCTGTGGAACAAGCTCGTGGAAATGTGGCGGCATCTCCGTGGCAGGATAGGATAGAAGTGGAGTTGCAGGATATTTGTCATTTTACATCGGAAACACTCTTTGATGTTATTGTTTCCAATCCTCCTTATTTTACCGATTCATTGAAATGCCCTGAAAGGCAGCGTAATATCGCTCGGCATACAGATCTTCTTGATTTTGATAAATTAGCAGAATCTGCCGCCCGTTTGCTTCATTCCGAAGGTGTTTTTTCTGTGATTATTCCTGCTGATGGTAAAGAATCTTTTTTGATGGCTGCCACTCGTTACGGATTACATCTCTCACATCAGACTTTCATTCATACAAAACCTGGATCGGAGCCCAAACGGGTGCTGCTTGCTTTCAAATTCTCTGTGGATAAATGTGTTACAGACGATTTGACCATCGAATTATCACGTCATGTGTATAGTGAAGAATATATAGCCTTGACTAAAGAATTTTATTTGAAAATGTAGAGGGTGGATTATTCTGAACATCATCAAAGAAACTGTTTTTATTTGGCAGAGTCTTTACTGATGTTCAGAAAAAAGATATTTTTTATTGTTTTTTGGATAGACGACGCAATAAACTTTTGTTAAGCTCAAATAAATGGCTGTGCCGGAAAGCAAAAGTTTCAGCTTTAGGTTTCATACCACTGAATATTTCGGATATTTGCTGTAAGAGACTAAAAGGTTCGTTCTCTTTTTTTTTATCAGAAACAATGATGTTGAGTCCGTGTGGAATCAATTCTACCTCAATATCCTTTCCTCCCATGATCGGATCTCCGTCATAATGCATTACTCCGGGTTTTGAACGATGTATCTTAATCTTTTTAGTACGGAATGTCTTGATCCGGCTGTTTTGGTCTATGGTTTTGTTGAAAAGTTGAAAAGATAAAGAAGGAACATCCAACACTGTGAATGGCTCTAATATTGTGACATCCATCAAACCATCGGTTAACGAGGCTTGTGGAGCAATATATGCGTTATTCCCATATTGGGAGGCATTGCCGCAGGCTATCAGGAAAGCTTTGTATTTTACCGTTCCTTCTTCATTTTCTATTTCATAAGTTTCAGGTTTGTAACTCAGACTTTCATGCAAGGTATTTTCCAGATAGGTTAGTAGTCCGCGTTTGCCTGAATCAGCAAACTTTAAGCTGACAAATGCGTCAAAACCTACTCCGCATGTGCAGAAAAAGGGTATATTGTTTATTTTTCCGTAATCAATACAGGCAACAGAACTTTCATTTATAATGTCAATAGCAGCCTTGGGCTCCAAAGGAATTTGTAAATGTCGCGCTAGTCCGTTTCCCGACCCGCAAGGTATAATACCTAATGCTGTATCCGTATGTATCAGTGCACGTCCTATTTCGTTTATAGTTCCATCTCCTCCAATAGCTACTACTATATCTACTTTCTCTTTGGCAGCTGTAGCCGCAATCTTTTCAGCATGGCCGGCATATTGTGTTTTGACAATCGTATAATCATAAAGTGTACGGTTTATACGTTCGTCAATCCATTTTAATATGGCTCTTTTCCCCTGTGTCCCCGAGATAGGATTAACGACAAATACAATTTTCTTTTTTGTGGTCATACTTTTACTTTGGTAGTTTAGCTCTTTATTAAACGCAAAAGTAATACATTTTGTTTATAACTACCCTAAATCCTAAAAGTTTTGATGTCCCTAAATATTTTTTTGAAAAAAAGTACAATCGGTTGTAGAATTTACTATCTTTGCAGCCTGTTTTGACGGGAACACCTTGAAGACAGAATGTATTAGTGAGTTTATATACATTATTTTAAAGTAGGCCGACGAGGCTTACATATACAATAGGATATGGGATTATTACAAGACAAGTTAAGTAAATTCAGATTGCCTCAACTATACATGGAAAGAGGCGTTTACCCTTATTTTCGTGAGATAGACAGCCATCAGGATACAGAGGTTATCATGGATGGTAAAAAGGTGCTGATGTTTGGCTCCAACTCATATATGGGGTTAACCTACGATGAACGGATTATCGAAGCAGCTATTGCTGCAACCCGTAAATATGGTACAGGTTGTGCAGGTTCACGCTTCTTGAATGGTACGCTTGATCTGCACGTTCAGTTAGAAAAGGAATTGGCGGAATTCGTAGGGAAAGATGCATTGGTTTATTCTACCGGTTTTACTGTAAATGAAGGTGTGGTATCTTGCCTGACAGACCGCAATGACTACATTATCTGCGATGACCGTGATCATGCTTCCATCGTAGACGGACGTCGTCTTTCTTTCTCCACCCAGTTGAAATACAAGCACAATGATATGGAAGCCCTTGAGAAAGAACTTCAGAAGTGTAAACCGGAATCTGTGAAACTGATTGTGGTGGATGGGGTTTTCTCTATGGAAGGTGATTTGGCTAACTTGCCTGAGATTGTTCGTTTGAAAGACAAATACAATGCAAGTATCATGGTGGATGAAGCACATGGCTTGGGTGTGTTCGGTCGTGACGGGCGAGGAGTCTGCGATCACTTCGGACTGACAGATCAGGTAGATGTTATTATGGGTACATTCTCAAAGTCACTGGCTTCTATCGGTGGTTTTGTTGCTGCGGATAAAGATACAATCAACTGGTTGCGTCACAACTCACGTTCATATATATTCTCTGCAAGTAATACTCCTGCTGCAACAGCTGCTGCACGTGCTGCACTTCATATCCTTAAGAGTGAGCCCGAACGTCGTGAGAATTTGTGGAAGATTACAAATTATGCTTTGGATTGTTTCCGTCAGGCCGGTTTTGAAATCGGTGATACTGAAAGTCCGATTATTCCACTTTATGTTCGTGATACGGATAAGACATTCGAAGTGACTAAACTGGCATTTGACGAGGGTATATTTATTAATCCTGTTATTCCACCGGCTTGTGCACCACAAGATACTTTGGTGCGTGTTGCTTTGATGGCTACTCATACAAAGGAACAAGTTGACTATGCTGTGGATAAACTGACCAAGTGCTTTAAGAAGTTGGAAATCATAAAGTAAGATATCACAGGTTGCCTTTGTAAAGGCAACCTGTTTTTTATTATGTATTTTGTCTATCTTTGTATCCGTTTTACTTGAAAAGGACATGAATCGGATAAAAGGTATTTTATATGCAGCAGTGTCTTCTGCGACTTTCGGATTGGCACCGTTTTTTTCCATAAGCTTGTTGGCTATTGGATATTCTTCTTTCGAAGTGCTGACTTATCGTTGGGGAGTTGCTACAGTTGTCTTGCTTGTTTTTGCTTTTCTTACCAAATGTGATTTTCATATAGGGTATAAAGATTTTAAAACAATTTTCGGACTGAGCTTGCTGCGTGCGCTTACTTCGTTCAGTCTTGTCATAGCTTATCAGAATATTGCAAGTGGTGTTGCTTCTATCATCCATTTTATGTATCCGCTGGCTGTTGCAGTAACAATGGCTGTTTTCTTTAGAGAAAAAAAGTCTATTGTGACTTTCGCTGCTATCGTTTTATCATTAGTAGGAGCATCTTTATTATCTTCCGGAAATATAGAATATAATGGTGGAAATAGAATGATGGGATTGATAGCGGCCTGCATATCGGTTTTCTCTTATGCCGGTTATATAATAGGTATAAGAAAAACTAGAGCAGTGGAAGTTAATTCTACGGTATTAACTTGTTATGTGATGGGGTTGGGAGCCTTGCTCTTTTTGCTGGGAGGACTTTTCTATGATGAGGGGGTCCGTTTGGAAACCAATGTAATCACTTGGCTCTATATTGGGGGACTGGCACTTCCTGCAACTGCGATCTCTAATATCACGTTGGTGAAGGCTGTAAAATTGGCAGGACCGACGTTGACTTCCTTATTGGGTGCATTGGAACCTCTTACGGCAGTCCTGGTAGGGGTATTTGTATTCAATGAACTCTTTACTACATACAGTGCTTTGGGCATAATCCTTGTTGTGATTTCTGTAAGTTTGGTGCTTTTTCAGCAAAAAAGAACATATACATAGACGTTTGCTATTCAGTTTTCAGGCTGTTTACCGGATTAGTGCGTGCACTAAGATAACTATGTATTGTTATCGTAATGGTTGTAATTACCAATACAATAAGAACAGGGGTCAGGAAATTCCATTGTGTGGCTGAAATTCGATAAGCAAATTGCTCCAGCCAATGTTGCATTAATAACCACGTTATCGGAATAGCGATGATGTATGCTACTAGTATTTGCCATAGAAAAGAACGGTTTAGTAACCATACTATTTCCCAATTGGAAGCACCATGCACTTTACGGATTGCAATTTCACGGGTACGATGACGTACAGCGTACCATGAAATACCGAACAGGCCAAAACAGGTCAGGGCCAATGCAATAAATGAGTAGCTGATAAGGATTCGGGAGAGTATAATTACTTTGTTATTACGCAACATAAATTCTTTATGCATATCTACATATTTGAAACCTCTGTCACCATTCATTTCCTTCCATAATTTTTCAATAGATACCAATGTTTCTTTATAATATTCAGGAATGAGTTTCATTTGTATGAATGTTCCTTTCTGAATTAAATCCTGTTCTGTTCCAATAGATATTTGTTGACCACCGATTTCCTCTTCCAGGGAGTTTAATGGGAAGTTCTTGAAAATACCTGCAATAATACTTAGTGAATCCGAGAATCCATCAAATTCATTTAGTTTATGGCCTATGTGGGAAACATCTATGTTCAGCAGACGCGCAAGGTTTTCATTGATAAAAGCTGGATGAGTATATTCCCGACAGGCTTGGGAGGGAGATACTCCGGCAATTTGTCGGATATGCATGGTTTGGAAGAAAGCTGTGTCAGTAGGGATGTGTGCTATAAAATTATGTTGGATACTACCGTCTGTTTGTCGGATAGGAAGCTCACGAAGCCAACAGTAAAGTACAGAACTCATGGAAAGACTTATAGACTCTATCCCATCCATTTGTTTCAGTTCCTGATAGAGCGGAAACAGAGGAAGGGTGCCATTTCCTATTTCTATTGTATTTTCGTAATGGTATGCACGGGATTTGATTAGATTCATTTGTTTTTGTGTAAGAGTGGTTGCATACACTAACCCGATTGAAAATATAAACTGGATGGTAACAAGCAACCATATAAATTGTTGCTTTTTCCTTCCTGTATAAGTTTGCCGATACTTGCTCAAAGTCTGTTGAGAGAGTTTATGGCTGATATACAGACCGGGAATGACAGCCATGAAGAAAATGAAGGATAAAAGTAAAGGTAGAACTTGCCAGCTGAAAAAGAAAGAGAAGAAGAGGTGGGTAGACAACAGATCATTAAACCACGGCAGCATGTCATTAATAAGCAATAATGATAACAGGAATGCAAATAAAACGGTAAGTGCTGCATCAAGAAATAACTGACTGCGGATTTCTTTTGATTTTGCTCCCATCAATTTCTCTATATGTATCATTTTAAGTTGCTGCATGATACGTGAGAGAGTCAGATTTGTATAGTTGAAACAAGCGATGATAAGTACAAGCAGGGCTGAAATCAGACTGATATATAGTAATAATACGTCACAGTGTTGGAAGAAAGCCAACTGTTGCTGCTTACTGTCTTTTCCAGTATTAAAGTATAGTTCTTTTATCGGATCAATATAATATTGTGAATCCGGTACTAAAGTTGGAATCTTGTCTTTTTTAATTTTTTCCTGTAAAGCTAAGGGAGATGCACCTGGTTGTAGTTTTAATAATACGGGACCTCCCCATGATTTGTCGGATAGTCCTGTCAGCAAATCAAAATGCAGAAAAGATTGTGGACGATCTTCTAATATAGCTGCTACTTTATAACTTTTACTTTGTCCTTCTTCATTGATTATTTCCAAGATTTCTCCAATACCTGAATGATTTCCGAAAAGTTGGTGGGCAAATCTTTTGTTTACAGCAACTTTGTCCGGGGTCGTGAGGACTTCTTCCAGGCTGCCTTCTAAAGTTGTATAAGGGAAAAATTGATTTAAAGTAGAGTCGGCACTGATAAAAAGAAACTGTTTGATATCTGTTCCATTATATTTGCAAAGATTACCAGACATTCCGTTCACATGCAGAATATCTGTAATTTCAGCATATTTTTCTTTTATCTGTGTGGCTGCGTCTGAGGTAGAGTAGGCTACTTTAATACCTTCTTCCATTGGAGAGTCTTGACGTAATAGATAAATGAGGTTACGGTCGGTATTATATTTTTCCACATTATATTCATGGATAAAAAAAGTCATAAGCAGATTGGTGCATCCTAATCCAGCTGTAAGACTGAATAGTGAAATCAGAAAAAAAAGTTTGTTCCGCCACCAGTTGCGGACAATAAGTTTGATGTTTAAGAAGATGTTCATTGTTATAATATCCTTTTGTTATCATTGAGGTGGTTAAACCACCTCAATGATAAATTAATTTATATTTTTATTTCATTCACCACCTGTCCGTCAAACAAATTAATGGTTCTTCCTGCATAGCCGGAATCGTGTTGGGAGTGGGTAACCATAACAATTGTTGTTCCTTCTTTATTCAGCTCGGTCAAAAGTTCCATTACTTCCTTGCCGTTCTTGGAATCCAAGTTTCCCGTCGGCTCGTCGGCCAAAATCAACTTCGGACGGGTCACGATGGCACGGGCAATGGCCGTGCGCTGCTGCTGTCCTTCGCCGTCACCGCCGTGCTGCTGGTGCCGGTGCTGCTGCTGGCGCCGGGCCTCACCTCCTTCTTCAACAGCAAGGCCGAGGTGGTGTCCTACGGCGCGCTGCTGCTGCGGCTGCTGTCGCCGTTCTACTTCTTCTTCTGCATCAACCAGATCTACTCCGGCGCGCTGCGCGGCTCCGGCAACAGTCAGGTTCCCATGTTCATCATGCTGGGCTCCTTCGTGGTATTCCGCCAGATCTACCTGTATGTCATGGCCAACTACATCTCCAACGAGATCGTGCCCATCGCTCTGAGCTACCCCGCCGGATGGTTCGTATGCAGCGCCGCCACCCTGCTGTATTACACCCACTGCAAGTTCGACCACTATCGCCTGGTGGAGGATGTGTAAATGGACAAGTGTGAATCCTGCGTGTTCTACCTCTATGACGAGGAATACGATGACTACGTGTGCGATATGGACCTGGATGAGGACGAGATGGCCCGCTTCCTGGCGTCGGACACCGGCAGCTGCCCCT
>ENA-OOXM01002766-OOXM01002766.1-human-gut-metagenome-genome-assembly--contig:-NODE-2766-length-10761-cov-1.494396_pt1 | contig 10761 bp, 6 predicted proteins | sample MGYA00241589_ERZ501347 | MGnify/ENA primary metagenome ERZ501347 (study PRJEB25962, sample SAMEA2042832) | human gut metagenome | biome: human gut; feature: human-associated habitat; material: faeces...
GACACGGCAGGGTTTGAGAAGGATTCCTACTATATTTATCAGGCGGAATGGACATCATTTAAGGAAAATCCGATGGTTCATGTTTTCCCTCACTGGGACTTCAATCCGGGACAGCTGGTCGACGTGTGCGTGTGCTCCAATGCTCCTATAGTGGAACTGTTTGTAAATGGAATGAGTATGGGAAGAAAAGTAATTGACCATGCGCATGGCACGGAGCTTGTGCCGCACTGGAAGGTGCCTTATGAAAAGGGATATGTTGAGGCTGTCGCGTATGATGAAGGTGGAAGGAAGCTTGCAAGGCAGATGAGACACTCATTTTCCGATGCGGACAGACTTGTAATTGAGGCGGACAGGCGGCAGATGGAAAATCGATATGGTGAGCTGATTTTTGTGGAGATAGGTGCGCTTGATAAGGACGGTTATACAGTAGATAATGCCAACAACCGCGTTGAGATAAAGGTGACGGGAGCAGGGAGGCTTGTCGGGCTTGACAATGGAGACAGCACGGATTTTGACCAGGTCAAGACTTCTTCGAGGAGACTTTTTGGCGGAAAGCTGCTGGCGGTCATCGCGCCTGTTGAAGGTGTGACCGGAAAGATAACTGTGACAGCGGAGGCAGAAGGGCTTTGGGCTGCTTCAATTGATTTATGCGTTACAGATGACAAAAATATGTGTGATGAATATTTAACACAGAGCTGTATATGCACCGACAAAAATAATATGGCAGAGGATATGTCAGAAAACAGTTTTCAGCTTTCCGAAGACGCTGAGAAGCGAAATCATACCCGCAATGCCGAAGGGCTGATGGATTCGGTATATTCAGAAAATGAAATACCGATAAGAAAAGTCGAGCTTACAGCAGAGACATTCACATTGAGTGCGGACAAGAGCTCAGTCAAGGTACACTGGAAGCTTTATCCTGAGAATGCCACATACAGGGATTTGAAATGGAGCATAACAGATACTACGGGTATAGCAATCAAATCGGCGACGGTCATTCAACAGGGGGAGGCTGCTGAAGCTATGATTAAAACTCAGACCGGGAAAGCACCGGATGAAATGGAAGCGGGGACTATGCCGGGTGAAGGCTATGTAACTGTGACCGCTGCCGGTGACGGAAGCTTTTATTTAAGGTGCGATGCTTACAATGGAAGGACGGCGGCTGGTGTAAAGTCAAGCCTTGAATTTACGGCGGCTGGAATCGGGCCGGCATACCTTGACCCTTATGAGCCTGTGAGTGCGGGACTCTGCCTTGAAAGACCGCATGGACTGAGCGAGGGGGTCGGGCACGGAGTAAGATTTCTGGGGAAGGAAAAGACAAAAATCAGCTTTGGCGCAATGGATTTCGGCGTGAGCGGCTCAGAGCAGCTACAGATGTATCTCTTTAAGTATTATCCGGGATCGGTGAAATTAAGAATATATCTTGACGATGACAGCAAGAATATTCTGGACGCGGAGTTTGATGAGAGTGCCGGCTGGCTTGAGTTTAAGAAAGCAGAGTACAGGCTCTCGGAAAGAATAAAGGGCATACACCGTATCAGCATTGAGAGCGAGGATAATTTCCAGCTCAACAGCTTCTCATTTGTGCCTGTGCTTCACGGCTTTGACCGTATAAATGCCGCAGATTATGATGAGATTTTCGGTGACAGCTACAAGGTGGATGGCACGGCTGTAACAGGCATAGGAAACAATGTGTCAATCATCTACAGGCGCCTCAATATGGGTGCACAGTCCGCAGATAAAATAAAAATCTGTGGAAGGACTGCAAATGCCAAGGATTCAATCCGGTTAAAAATAGACTGCGTCGGAACGGAGCGGACGGAACTGATTGAATTTGAAGAGAGTGCAGCTTACGTAGAACATGAGTTTAATATTGAGCCTGTCGGAGGGGAGATAACGGTGACCTTCCTGTACCTTCCGGGCTGCAATTTCGACCTAGAGTGGTTCAGATTTTTACAGGAATAAAAAACAGGTGTCAAGACAGGCTTGAAAATATACATTTTCGTATGAATCAACCTGCTTTGACACCATAGTTTTCAGATTTTACAGTGAATATGTCATCGCTTTCACGGAACTTACGTGCGCTTCACAAAAAATATTTTTGCGGCAAAATAGTAAATACCGTTATCTCTTCCGCAGAACTTATGAACATCCCATAAAGGAACCGCTTTCGCAGTCCTACAGCAGATGTGCCCTCATTTCCTCCGGTGAGAGTGGTGAAAGGTCCGCAGGCGCTACATCGAACACAGTCTTGCAGCCGCTTATTCCGCGCTTGTTCATGCGGTAAGCTGCCCTTGCGTAAGCGACAAGCACACAGGATGTGAACTCTGGGTTGGAGTCGAGCTTTAAGCTGTATTCAATCACATGGTTGTGCTCACCGTTTAAGCCGGTCTTTCCGGTGCGGAGAACGAAGCCGCCATGAGGAATGCCTGCGTGATCGCGTTTTAATTCCTCCTCAGATATAAAGTGGACTGTGGTGTCATAGTCTGCGAAGTAGTTAGGCATTGTCTTGATTGCTGTCTCGATTGCTGCCTTGTCTGCGCCCTCCTCAGCTACAACGAAGCACTCCCTTGTGTGCTTTTCCCTTGTGGTGAGTTCAGGATTCCTGCAGGCGCGTACAGCTTCAAGAGCGGACTCAACAGGGATTGTATACTGCTTGGCATCCTTGACACCCGGTATTCTTCTGATTGCATCCGAGTGTCCCTGGCTTACACCCTTGCCCCAGAAGGTGTAGTCATTTCCATCGCGGAGGATTGCGTTGGCATAGAGTGAGAACATACCCGGATCCCAGCCTACGGATATCATAGCGATATGACCGCTTCCGGTGGCAGCGGCATCAACACCTGCGAAATGCTCAGGGATACGTGCGTGTGTGTCGAAGCTGTCAACAACATTAAAATATTTCGCATACTCAGGTGTCTGCTTAGGAAGGTCTGTTGCAGAGCCGCCGCAGAGCATGAGGACGTCAAGCTTATCCTTCATTTCAGGGAGCATGTCTGCCGGATAGACAGGTACATTTGTCGCAGGTGTAACAGTCTCAGGGTTTCTTCTTGTGAAGATTCCTACAAGCTCCATATCATCATTCTGTCTTATGGCACATTCAATGCCGCGTCCAAGGTTTCCATAACCTAAGATACCTATTCTGATTGTCATATATTTTCTCCTTGATAATAAAATTATGCTGTGGTCTTATGTATTACCACAACCTGTAACCTTAAATTGCTTTAATATTATAACGTATTGATGTCAAAAATGCAATTAAAGTTAGACTAATCTAACAAAAAAATCCATGGGACATATTTAGCAGGCTCATGCATAATATTTTAATTGTATATTTTGGCGCAATGCAATATAATAATCTATGTATGTATTTTTATGTGTACGTGAATTGTGAGTTAGGTGTGAAAACATGCCAAAACCATAAGCAAATGAATTGTGATATCAGATTGGAGAATCATTATGTCATGGATTGAGAATATGAGCATAAATATATTTCCGATGGTTCTTGTCATGGTTGTTTTTGTCAGCAACAGATTTAAGTTTGGAAAGACAATCAGTGCAAGAGTATTCGACCTGATCATTGTGTTTGATTTTTTCCTTATGCTTGTAGATATCGTAGGGGTTGCCGTGACTGATGCCGTGTTTACCGGCATTGCTGGGAGTGTGTGGATTATAAATGTTGTAAGAATGCTTCTCACGGTGCTGCTTACAGGTACCTGGTTTATATATGTGTGCCTGAAAATATCAATGGATGGTGCGGACAGAAGAGTGTGGGCTGCGGTGTATGCGTCATTATCGCTGATGGCAATAGTATGCTTTGTGGTGCTGCTTATACCGCATAGTTATCTGGGTGCCTATGGACTTCAGAATGCAGGAAGAGGGCTGAGGATATGCTATCGCGTAATCAGTTATTATGGTATCGCTATGTTTGCATGCAGTGCGGCGGTAGCAGTGTATGGGATTGTGCACGAAAGAGATAAAGAGCTTAGAAGATTGTGTATATATCTTATGCTGTTTAGTGCACTGCCTGTTTTGGGAGTGGTTCTCCAGAGCATTAACCAGAACTTGAGAACCTCTTCACCATGCCTTTCGCTGGCGGTTCTGTATGTGTATTTGACAATGCAGAACAAGAAGGTCATAACGGACGGACTTACCGGGATAAATAATAGACGTGAGCTGGATGCTTACCTTGAGAGAAGGCTGAAGCAGCGGACAGAATGGGGAATGCTCCTCATAGATGTGGATGATTTTAAGAAGATAAATGATACAATAGGACATAAAATAGGAGACGAGGCATTATGGCATGTCGCTGATATTCTTCGTACTGAATTTTCGGGGGACGGCTGCTTTGTGGCAAGATACGGAGGGGATGAATTTGTTATATGCGGCGAATGGAAGAACAGGGCTGAGTTAGAGCAGTGCATTGCATCAATTCAGAAGAGAGTGGACAGCTTTAATATGGAAAAGGAAAGGAATTATAAGCTTTCACTGAGCGTTGGAGCGGCATTGTGGAGCGAGTGTGCAGACAGTGAAGCATCTATAGTTGAACTTGCCGATAGGAGCATGTATAAGCAGAAACAGATACATAAGGAACGGAGGAACGCCGGTAGTGAGCAATATAGTATATATTCAGGTTAGCATATTCCCTATAGCAGCACTGCTTGCGGTTATGGATAATCTTAAGCGCGATATGTCATTTTCATGGAGACGCCGCTGCCTTGAAAGCATAATGAAGCTCATGGTGTGTATAATGATATTTAATGTAGTGTGCTGGTGCCTGAACGGACGGGAGGGGAGCTTAGCCAAGGGCATACTGTGGGTCGGAAACACGGCATATTATGTATTTATGCTGTATATGGCATTTCTATGGTTTTTGTATGTGTATGATAAAGTGACGAACGGAAATGGACAGATGGGAATATCCATGTTTGTGAAGGCAGTTCCGCTTGTTGTAAGTCTTGTCATATTGGCGGCCGGAATGGTAAGACCGATGATATTTTATATAGATGATGAAAATTTATATCAGCGCGGACCTCTTCATATTATAAGTACAGTTGTTGCCGCAGGGTATATTTCTGCGGCATGTATTCTGGCATTTGTTGGGATGCTTAGGACGCAGGAACGAGAAGAGAAAAGACAGTATGGATATCTGGTGTTTTTTGGTGTGTTCCCTCTGATTGGTGGTATTGTTCAGATGCTTTTGTATGGCACTGATCTTTTATGGCCTATGACGAGTGTGGCACTTGTGATGGTGTATATTAATATTCAGCAGCAGAATGTCAGCCGTGACGGCATGACAGGGCTTAATAACAGGCGAAGGCTTGACCAGTATATAGATGTGCTTTCCAAGGAACATATTAAGGAGCCGTTATGCTACAGTATAATGGACATCGATTATTTCAAGGAGATTAATGATAATTTTGGACATCAGACAGGTGATAAGGTGCTGTGTCTTGTGGCGGCTGCACTTAAAAAAGTGTATGGAAATACCAGAAGCTTTATCGCAAGGTATGGAGGAGACGAATTCGTGATAATATCACGCGGATTTGACAGGGAGCAGGCAGAGCACTATCGCGGAAGGCTTGAGAGAATGCTTAAGGATATAGAATGTGTGGAGTTAGAGAACGGGGGACTGGAGATAAGTATGGGCTGCGCGCATTACGGCGAAGAAGGCTGTAAGCAGGTTCGGGATATGCTGGAGCTTGCGGATATGCGTATGTATGAGATAAAAAATGAGCACCATAATAACAATGCTGCTTTAAAGTGGCAGAAAAGAGGATAGAAATGGCAGAGGAATTACTTTTCAGAAAAGATGTAAAGAAGGAACTTACATGGGATTTGTCACTCATATATAAGGATGAGGATGCTCTTATGGCTGATGCAGCGAGGCTGGAGAGCCTTACAGCACAGCTTGAGAAAGATTATAAAGGCAGGCTTGACAGTGCAGACAGGATAAATGAATGTCTTGATAAACTGCGCGAAATATATGGAATAGTGACATTGGTTGGAAATTATTGTGAGCTTGCAACGTCGGTGGATTATTATGATACACACAATATGGAGCTTGCAGGCAGGATGAACCGCAGGATTTCAGAGTGCATGAGTTCATTAAGCTTTATAGACAGTGAATTGTCAGCTAAGAGCGATGAACTGATCAACGAGGCAGCACAGGCTTCAAAGGAGAATGCCAATTACTTAAAAGAAGTGCTAAGGGGAAAGCCGCACCTCTTAAGCCCTGAGACGGAGAAGGTGCTAAAGGCTCTGTCACAGACAACGGGAGCACCTTATGAGATATATAATACAGCCAAGCTTGCGGATATGAAATTCCCGGACTTTGAGGTTGATGGGAAGAAGTATCCTCTGGGATATTCACTCTTTGAGGATGATTATGAGTATGATGAGAGAACGGATGTCAGAAGAGCTGCATTTGCCGCATTTTCAGCTAAGCTTCATGATTATGAGAATGTGACCGCGGCAGCTTACAACACGGCTGTGCAGTATGAGAAGACTATGTCCGATTTAAGAGGCTTTGACAATGTGTTTGACAGCCTGCTTTTTGGGCAGCATGTTGATAGGACGCTTTATAACAGACAGATTGACCTCATTATGGATAAGCTTGCACCGCACATGAGAAAATATGCGAAGCTTCTCGGAAGGGTTCATAAGCTTGACAAGGTTACATACGCAGATTTGAAGCTTCCTGTTGACCCGGAGTATTCACCTAAGCTCACAATCGAGGAATCCAAGGACTATGTCACAAAGGGACTTTCCATCCTTGGAGAGGACTATGTGAATATGGTGGAGAGAGCCTACACAGAGCGCTGGTTTGATTTTGCACAGAATCAGGGAAAATCGACAGGTGGTTTCTGTGCCAGCCCATACGGAAAGAATTCGTTCATACTTCTTAGCTGGAACGGAAGAATGTCCGATGTGTTTACCATAGCACATGAGCTTGGACATGCCGGACACTTTAAGGCGTGCAATGCCGCACAGTCGATTTTTGACACAGATGTATCTACATACTTTGTTGAGAGCCCATCTACAATGAACGAGCTGCTGCTTGGACATTATCTGTTAAAGACGAGTGATGATAAGCGTTTCCGACGCTGGGTACTTTCTAACATGATTGGAAATACCTATTATCACAACTTTGTAACACATCTTCTTGAGGCTGCATATCAGAGAGAGGTATATCAAAAGGTTGAGGATGGCGCGAGTGTTCAGGCTGAGACATTGAGTGCGATAATGAAGGATGTGCTTACCAGGTTCTGGGGTGATGCGGTTGAGCTCACGGCTGGAGCAGAGCTTACATGGATGAGACAGCCTCATTATTATATGGGGTTATACTCATATACCTACAGCGCGGGACTTACGATTGCAACGCAGGTATGCAAGAGAATAGAGAATGAGGGCCGGACAGCGGTGGCTGACTGGAAGCGAGTTCTTAAGGCGGGCGGAACAAAGACTCCTGTTGAGCTTGCCGCCATGGCTGGAATCGACATAACAACAGATGCACCGTTGCTTGATACGATTGAGACCATAGGTGCGATGATTGATGAGATATGTGAGCTCACGGATGAGCTTGAGGATAAGTAGGAAGGTGAAATTCCGCTACTGTCGGGCAGTAAATGTGAACCGGGCAGTTATCCGGAAATAATGCAGCCCGGATGGATATAATTTAGCAGGTAATTGCACAACTGTTTACCGTAAAATATGGGTTTCGCAATTGGCTGATATTGTTTAGTCAGGAAAGGAGACGTGCGTTGTGGATAAGAAGCAGCTTGCGCTTGATATAATTGAAAGACTTAAAAAAGAATATCCGGATGCCGGATGCTCGTTGGAATACAGCGAAGCGTGGAAGCTTCTTGTCAGCGTGCGCCTTGCGGCTCAGTGCACTGATGCGAGGGTGAATGTGGTCGTTCGGGAGTTGTACGCACATTACCCGGATGTAAATGCGCTTGCGGATGCACCTGTTGAGGAGCTTGAGAAGCTGGTAAGACCTTGTGGACTTGGCAACAGCAAGGCAAGGGATATAAGTGCCTGTATGAGAATGCTGCGGGATAAGTACAATGGTCAGGTTCCGGAGGATTTCGACAAGCTTATGGAGCTTCCGGGAGTTGGAAGAAAGAGCGCGAACCTTATTATGGGCGATGTATTTGGCAGACCTGCAATAGTTACCGACACTCATTGCATCCGTCTGGTAAACCGCATGGGTCTTGTGGATGGAATAAAGGAGCCGAAGAAGGTTGAGATGGAGCTGTGGAAGCTAATACCTCCTGAGGAAGGGAATGATTTCTGCCACAGGCTTGTAGAGCACGGAAGGGCGGTGTGCACGGCGCGGACGAAGCCGTACTGCGATAAGTGCTGTCTTAAAGACATTTGCGCGAAAAAAATATAATAGGTAACTGCGTAACCAAGTGTGTAATTATCGTACGTTGTGTACCGGTAAAATTACACAACTGCTGACAGGCAGCTTCGGGTTTTGCAATTACTAAAAAAATATAATTTTGAGAGGTGGATATATGTCAGGTGTGGAGTCGCGTGGCATGCCGGCGCAGAAGCCGCACGCGGGTGGAAAGGATTTCTCAAAAGGAAAAATATGGAGCAATATAATGGTTCAGGCTGTGCCACTTATACTGGCACAGCTTGTGCAGCTTTTATACAATGTTGTTGATAGAATATATATAGGACATCTTCCGGGAGCGGACAGTCTTGCTCTTACCGGTGTGGGGCTTGCATTTCCGCTTACAACGCTTATCGCTGCATTCACGAATCTGTTCGGGATGGGCGGTGCACCGCTGTTTTCCATAGAGCGGGGCGCAGGGAATGATGAAAAGGCGGAAAGGATACTTGGAAACACCTTTTCAATGCTTTTTGCAAGTTCATTTATAATATTTATCCTGTGCTATGTATTCAGAAAACCTGTGCTGTATCTTTTTGGCGCGAGTGATGCCTCGTATGTATACGCTGACGAATATTTAAAAATATATCTTCTGGGCACGACATTCACCATGCTTGCGACAGGACTGAATGGATTTATAAATGCTCAGGGGTTCCCACGGACAGGAATGATGACAACACTTATAGGAGCTGTGCTTAATCTGCTTTTAGACCCACTGTTTATTTTTGTATTTCACATGGGGGTCGGTGGGGCGGCACTTGCAACAATTATAAGTCAGGGCATATCGGCAGCATGGGTTCTGAGATTCCTTATAAGCAGAAGAGGAAGGGCTGCATATCATATAAGACTGTCCTGCCTTAGACCGGATTTAAAGCTTGTGGGGGATATAACCGCACTCGGAATGGCTGGATTTATCATGCAGGGGACGAACTGTCTGGTTCAGGTGGTCTGCAACGCGACGCTCAAGGTGTTTGGCGGAGATTTATATGTCGGGATAATGACGGTCATCAATTCGGTGCGTGAGATAATGTCGCTTCCGGTCAGCGGACTTACCAGCGGTTCACAGCCGGTGTTAGGATATAACTACGGAGCGAAAAAATATGACAGGGTGAGGAGCGGAATTAAATTCACGTCGGCGATAGGAATAGGCTACACGGCACTTGCATGGATTATAGTTCTTCTTATTCCGCAGCAGCTGATGGGAATATTTACAGATGATTCCCGGACAATAATATATGGAGCAGAGGCGCTTAAGACATACTTCTTCGGTTTTGTATTTATGTCATTTATGTTTACCGGGCAGTCCACATTTACCGCGCTTGGATATTCAAAGCATGCGATATTCTTCTCACTTTTAAGAAAAGTGATTATCGTCACACCGCTTGCAATAATTCTGCCACGAATAGGGTTTGGAGTGATGGGAGTATTTCTATCAGAGCCGGTATCCAATGTGATTGGTGGACTTGCAAGCTTCCTAACCATGTATTTTACCGTATACAGGAAGCTGAAACCGCAGAATACAGATTTGCCGGAGAGATAACGGACTAATTGAAAACAGCTGCTTATCCGGAAATTTGAGTTTCGCAATTATCTGAAAGCAGTTTATTAAAAAAAGGTGAATGCCGCACAGGAAAGTGACGACCTTTTTCGATTAGTCTACATCCACAACGCGGATCATGTTGGTTGCGCCTGCGATTCTGAGAGGGAAACCGGCAACGATGACAACGCGGTTGCCGGATTTAATGACACCGGCGGTCTTACACTTATTGATTACCTCGTTGATAAGAGCTTCACCATCCTCCTGCTCTGTGATAAGAACAGGTGTAACTCCCCACATGAGAGAGGTCTCACGGCACACGCGCTCATTGGTTGAGCAGCCGATAATATTTATGTTAGGACGGAAACCGGATACCTTGCGGATTGTGCTTCCGCTTAAGGAAACCGGAATAATGGCATCAGCATTGATTACGCTTGCGATAGAGCATGCAGCACATGCGATTGAGGAGGCTAAGTTACTTCCGTTGTAGGTTATCTCGAATTTACCGGTAGTTGTAGTCTTTTCAATCTCATGGCAGATTCTGCTCATAGTCTTAACTGCTTCTACAGGGTAGTCGCCGGCAGCACTCTCACCTGAGAGCATTACGGCTGATGTCTGGTCAAAGATTGCATTCGCAACATCATTGACCTCTGCACGGGTAGGGCGGGGATTATGAGTCATGCTCTCAAGCATCTGGGTTGCTACGATTACGAACTTACCTGACTTAAGGCACTTGCTTATCATATCCTTCTGTACAACAGGAACCTTTTCAAAAGGAATTTCAACACCAAGGTCACCACGAGCAACCATAATACCGTCAGTT
>ENA-OOXM01002768-OOXM01002768.1-human-gut-metagenome-genome-assembly--contig:-NODE-2768-length-10749-cov-5.945857_pt1 | contig 10749 bp, 9 predicted proteins | sample MGYA00241589_ERZ501347 | MGnify/ENA primary metagenome ERZ501347 (study PRJEB25962, sample SAMEA2042832) | human gut metagenome | biome: human gut; feature: human-associated habitat; material: faeces...
CATACACAGCCCTTCACCACGGGGAAGGGGTTTGGGGTTTCGGCAAGGATGCCGAAATAAGGACACACCAAGCTTTAAGCATGGATGCTTACAAGTGGTCGAACAAAGTCGGTGCAGGACGCACCGACAACAAACGACCACTGTTGCACAGAAGCAAAGCTATCAGAGTGTCCTAAAGGGGATAGGGATAGAGAATTTACTGCGTGTTTTATAAAAACTGACTTTTTCCACAAGCTGAAAACAGCGCCGCCCAGCACTGCCTTTAATGTTTATAAATTTATTGCAATTACGCCTGTTCGCTTGGGGCAAAGCCTGTTCTTTTCAGAGCCTTTGAAATTGCGAGAGCGGCAAAGTATGCGAGAACTACGCTTGCTATATCCTTTATAAGATAGGGAGCGGATACGAGCAGGAAGCTGGATAACAGATCCTTGCCTGCAACGAGAGCGTACTGTACAAATCCGCAGATATGGCAAGCGGCAACGCCTAAGATGCCCATTGCTATTCTAAGCGGTATACGGAACTTTTCGGGCATATTTCTGAATGCGATTCCGCTGATGGCCGCCATAGCGATAAAGCCGATTATAAATCCGCCCGTAGGACCTACTATTGAAGCGATTCCGCCCTTGAAGCCGCTGAATACGGGAACGCCTACCGCACCGAGCAGAACATAAACGACCGTTGAAACGGTTGCTCTTGCCGTGCAGAGATAGAAGCCGCAGAGGGCTATCGCAAAGGTCTGTAATGTAACCGGTACGCCGGAGGGCATCGGTATCGCTATCTGCGAAAGTACTGCCGTAATTGCCGCAAAGAGCGCACAAAGTACGATTGTTGTGATTTTCTGTCTGTTCATATTTTTTGTTTCCTTTCCATTTTGTCAAACGACTTTAACAGAATACCACCGACAGCGCTTTGTGTCAACCAAACTGCACAAATGGGTGACAATCGAGAATGGTCTGCGTTATAACTTAATAACCTAATTGTACAAAATAACTAAAAGTTATGTGGTAAATGTGTGAAAAATGCAAATTGATTTTTTGACGTGCAGAGGTTATAATTAATTTATTGAGGATGTTGTAAACTTTTAACAACACTCATAAGAATGAAACATATACAATTTGTTTGGAGGTAATTAAAATGAAGTTATTAAAGGTATTATCCGCAAGTGCGGTAGCAGCTGCAGTAGCATCTACATTAGTAGTAGCAGCAGGTGCCGAAAAGGCAGGTCTTGGTTTCCAGACAGCTAACTGGCTGTTCAGAAACAACCTTGAGCAGAGCAAGATTTATGTTTGCGACACAAACGCCGAAGAAGGTAGCGGCGAGGCTGTAGGTGATGAGTATTTTGCACGTCCCGGTTCATTTGAAGATGTAACGATCGACAAGGACGGTACATATACAGCTAAGCTGACAGGTATAGAGGGTAAGGATCTTAGTGACAATGTAGCTACAGGCTTCAATGTTCTTAAGCTCTACACAAACATCGTTGTTGAAGATCACCCTGATCTTGTTATCACACTTACAAGCATTAAGTTCTCAGGCACAGAAATGCTTTCTGCTCCCGTTTCATTCGACTATGTTGAAGGCAACGACATCGCTGACTTAGATACAACAAAGCCCGATGCAAACTGTGCTGATAATAAGGATGCAGTCGTAGCAGGCTTAGCAGGCGTTCCGATCATCAACTCATGGTCACCTGACGCAGAAATCCTTGATGACAAGGCAGGCAACTTTGCAAGTGATATTGAAGTTACATTTGATGTAACAGGCTATGATAAGGCTCCTGCTGATACAGATGCTCCTGCAGATACAGATGCTCCTGCAGATACAGATGCTCCTGCAGATACAGATGCTCCCGCTACAGAAGCTCCTGCAACAACAGGCGATTCTACAAAGCCCAACACAAACACAGGTGTTGAAGGCGTTGCAGCAGTTGCAGGTGTTGCACTCCTCGCAGCAGGTGCAGTAGTAGTTGCTAAGAAGAGAAAGTAATCTTAAAAAGATTAACGAATAACGACAGCCCTCATTCGTGAGGGCTGTTTTAATATCACGACCGAAAGAGGAAATATGAAAAAATCTATAATCAGACGTACGATAGCCGTGTTTATTGCGGCGGCTATGCTTGCAGGCTGTGCGGCGCAGGACAGCGGTGTATTATCGTCTGTCGGAAACAGCTCGGCGACCGAAAGCAATGAATCGTATGTTGAGGATACGAGCAGTGTTGATGAAAATTCCGAGGTTACTTCCGTTGACAGCTCAGTAACAGAGAGCGACACATCATCCAATACCTCCGAACAGGAAGAAAGTAATACTTCAAAGCAGGAAAATACATCAAAGGCAGATAACACCGAGAAGCCTGCCGATACGACAAAGGTACAGGCAACTGCCGACACGAAAAACAACAGCCAGAGCAAGCCTGCTTCATCTGCAAGCAATTTCACTGTTCAGTGGAAGAAGTCGAGCAGCTGGGAAGAGGGCGGTAAGAAGTGCGGAGGTTATGAGATCGTTATAACCAATAACGGCGATACGGTGAACAGCTGGACGGCAAAGGTAACCGTCCCCGGCAACACAAAGCTGATGTCGCAGTGGAACGGAATATTCAGCATTTCGGGAAACACAATGACGGTCAAGAACGAGAGCTACAACGGAACTATAGAAAAGGGAAAGAGCGTTTCATTCGGTTTTAATTATTCGGCTGACGCTTATATCAATGAGGGTAAAGTGACTGTAAACGGAAGTACCGCAGGAACGAGTGCCGGAAATAACAGCAACAATAATAATAACAATAATAATACGTCAACGACCAAAAAGCCGGCGGCAACAGTTCCCAAGGCGCCGAGCGACCCTAAAGGCACTACACCGGTATCACAGCACGGTCAGCTTTCGGTAAAGAACGGACAGCTTGTTGATAAGAGCGGCAAGGGTTATCAGCTCAGAGGAATGAGTACGCACGGGCTTACATGGTTCCCCGAATTCGTAAATGAGAGTGCATTCAAAACGCTCCGTGACGACTGGAACACGAATGTTGTCCGTCTTGCAATGTATGTTGACGAGTGGGGCAACGGTCAGTGCTATATGGGCAACAAGAGCGGAAGCCTTGAACTGCTTGAAAAGGGTGTTGACATCTGCATCAAGCTGGATATGTATGTTATCATTGACTGGCACGTTCTTAATCCCGGTGACCCGTCCAAGTATACAAACGAGGCGAAATCATTCTTTGAAACGGTATCAAAGAGATATGCAAAATATCCGAATGTGATTTATGAAATATGCAACGAGCCGAATGGCGGTGCATCGTGGAGCGGTAATATCAAGCCGTATGCGGAAAAGATAATACCCGTTATCCGCAAGAATGCGCCGAACTCGGTAATTATAGTAGGTACGCCGACATGGAGCCAGGAAATCGACAAGCCGCTTTCCGATCCGCTGAGCTACAAGAATGTAATGTATGCGTTCCACTTCTATGCGGCAACTCACGCAGGACTTCGTTCAAACGTAGAAAACTGCGTGGCGCAGGGACTGCCGGTATTCGTGTCGGAATTCGGTACTTGTGATGCATCGGGCGGAGGTGCGAACGACTTCAACGAAACGCAGAAGTGGCTTAGCTATTTTGACAAGCAAGGCATAAGCTACTGTAACTGGAGTATCTGCAACAAGGATGAAACCTGCTCGGTACTGCGGCCGGGAACATCGGCAAACGGGAACTGGAGCGAGAGCAATCTTACCGAAAACGGCAAGTGGATGCGTAACTGGTTCCGCAAGCACTAAGCGGCGGTGCCCATGGGGCACGGCAAATTCCGACCTTTGGAAATGTCGGTAGTTGGCGTGACTTTGCAGAACGGTCGGGGTTTGACGATAGCTGAAAACAAGCTGTCGAAATACTTGTTTGTTTACTCTCGCCGTCAAACAAACGTGAATATACAGCAACCGTATTTAAAGGCGGAAATGCGAGCCGAGGCGCTCGGCTTCCAACCTTTTGAAAGGTTTGCGGTTGGCTGGGCTTTGTGGGACGGTCGGGAGTTAATGAAAACAAGGAGATAATATGCTGAACGATATTAAATGGTTGTTTTTCGATGTCGGTTCAACACTTGTTGACGAAACCGAGTGTTATAACCATCGCATACGAGATGCTATTGCGGAAACAGATATTACCTTTGAGGACTTTAACGAAAAACTTTTGTATTTTTCAAAGCAAAATCTGAAAGGCGATATTGAAGCACTGAGATATTTCAGACTTGCAAAAACTCCTTGGCATCATGAAGATGAAAAGCCCTATAAAGATGCCGGAAACGTACTCAAAATCCTATGTGAAAAAGGATACCGTATAGGTGTAATTGCCAACCAGTCGACAGGCACTGAAAAACGACTTGAAAGCTGCGGCTTGATGAAATATATACAGCTTGTTGTAGCTTCTGCCGAAGAAGGAGTTGCCAAACCTGATAAAAGAATATTCGATATAGCACTAAAGCGAGCAGGTTGCAGTCCGTCCGAAGCGGTAATGATCGGTGACAGAGTGGATAATGATATAATTCCCGCTAAAGAAATGGGAATGATGACGATATGGGTGAGGCAAGGCTTCGGCAAATATTGGACGATTTCTGACGAGAGCGAAAAGGCTGATTTTACGGTGGATAACCTATCGGAGCTTTTGGACATTTTTTGATAAGGCTTAGGCGGAAATATTGCAAAAGTCTTAAGCACTATGAATGAAAGAAAGGTTGTGTACTATGTTTAGCAAATTAAAACATCGGCTTGACAGGAAAAGCAAAAGGGTGGTTGCGCTGTTGGCAACGGCGATACTGCTCTGTGGGTTTACGGGGTGCGAAAGAAGTACTATTCCTGATGGTTCTGAGATATCGTACAGCGAAACGGGTTTTGACATTGAACGGATACGAAAAAATGTAATTGTTGACGGACAAGCGATCGAGATACCCATAAAGCTGAAAGAACTGCCTAAGGATTGGACATATGAAACTTCTGATAATCGATTTGCGGAGGATAGATGTCACGTTGAAGTCAAGGACAAAAATGGCGATTTGCTTTTTAGCTGCGGAGCGGAAAACTACAAAGAGTCCAAAAAGGGTGACAGTAGGATTTTTGATGCTCCTTTTGAGAATGACAAATGTTCGGTTGACGGCATAACTCCATTTAAAACAACTAGAGAAGAAATCGTCGAAAGGTATGGTGAAGCAACAAGTATAAAAAATTTTAACAGTAAAAAATATGAAGGCTGGCAGGAATATAGATATGGTTCTCTCGAGGGAAAAACCTCGAATGATTGGCACGGCAAATGTCTTATTGTTACGTTTAACGAGAAAGGCATTGTTGATTGGGTTACCATTGTTTATACAGACTGAAAATGACGCCTAAGAAAAGTATATAAACGACTGGGCAAGCCTTGAACGTTCTGCAATGCCGGCAGGCAGAGCCGAAGGCAGATCAGAATTATTATCTGAACTGATAAAGCAGGGTGTAATAACCGAAGAACAGGCAAAGAACTACAGAAACTAACAAAATAAACTCCGTTCAGACTTATAAATGCAAAAACAGAATTTAAAATAACCATTATAAAAATCCGTGTCAGGCGACACGGATTTTTTCTGTTATAGCTGTTTTAATATGTGCAAGACCGTTTGCAATAAGGCACTGTCCGGGGTAATAGAGGGCAAGGCAGAAATTCGAGAACGGGAAATCTATTTTTGAGAAGTACGCCATCAGGAGCATTATATCAGATATAAGGAACAGCACACTGCCGAGCGCAAGTATAAGGTTGAATCTGTTCTTTATGCGGATAAAGTTCATTATTGCTTTGCCTGTCATAATGCAGATTATAACTGCGTATGAAATGCCGATGATTTTCATCATAACCGAGCCGAAGTCAAGAAGCGGTGAGAACATCATAAACAGCACTATGGGGATAAATATTATCATTGCAGGGATAAAGTCGGTGGGTCTGGGCTTTTGCATCAGCGAATATGCTATGAAGTAGCAGATATGACCTAATGCGAAAATCGCCGCTCCTGCGATGAAATTTAAGTTTATCGCTATATCTGCGCTCATTGCGAAGAATACGCCGACGGTCAGTATTACTGACGGCAGTTTCTTATCGGGGAAGTATTTCAGGGCGTATATCAGGTTTACTGTGGCGGCAAGCATAAAGAAAACGCTTGCGGTTATTTTTATCGGGTAGAGATGAGTAATTATCAGAGCTGTATCGCAAGCAAGCGATAAGCCGAGAAAAATAATGTTGAGCGGTAAAACGAGTTTTTTCATATATTTGTTTCCTCAGTCTGATTATTCAGTTCGATATTGATTTTTCTTGTGTATCGGGATAGCGGATATTCTCCGTCGTGGGATTCTCCGAAAAAGTAAGCGGACATATTTCCCGCCTGCGTAACTCTTGTAACTCCTGCACAGAGCAACAGGTCGGTAAGTTCTGCTCTGTCAGCCTTGCCGCAGATAAGCCCTGCGGTCTGCAAAAAGCCTTTTGCATTTCTCAGTGTACGCATTATGTTCTTTCTCGGAAGCCTTTTTATAAGCACATTGCACATCATAGGCGACAGTTCAAGTTCAAAGTCGTCTTTTATGATAAGGCTGCAATTCTTACCGTAAAATACGTCGGGAGAAATTTGACGTATCCCGATTGCCTGTTCAAGACGGGCGGTGTAGCTTATGAGCGTATCTCTCGCCCGTGTGCCTATTGAGGTGTTCCTGTGTTTTCCGACTGCCGCTTCAAGATACGGAAGGAACATTTCGCAAAATAGGGTAAGCTCGGTTTTATCATCGGTGTCGATAAACACGGTCTGGCAGGAGCTGCAGAGCAGTTGCTTTGTAGAGGCTATATGCCCGGCAAGAGCCGAAAATTCATCTGTATGGTTTGCGTAATCGGAAATGTAGCAGAAGCCGAGCTTGTGTCCCCATTCAATCAGCTTAACTCCCGGCGGAGCAAGTGAACGCACTGCTTTTACGGCTTCAGTACCGCCCCATACCACTATGCCGTCGGCAAATCCTGCAAGCGTCTGGATAGTACGCACATCGCTTGACGGGGTATCAAAGACATATATGTAGCGTGACAGCAAAGGCTCATATTTGCAAAGCCGCTTTATTATGCGGATTGACAAGCCCTTATCTGCGGACGGAAGCTTCAGTATATTGATATTGCCTGCAAGAAGTCCTTCTGCAACGCTCATCACGGGTAAGCCGTCGGCATTTCCTGCGGCTATGTGGAACAGAACGCCGAGACGTTTTGTCTGAATTTTTATTTTCGGAGTGATGCCGTTCAGAGAACCGATAAAGCCGTCTGAATCTCCGAGTTCGGTTTTCAGCCTGTATTCAAGATTTTCACGGCTGAGGCAGGCGAGTATAAGCTGTTTATAGTAACTTACATTTTCAACGTCAAGCGCTGAGAGCATATCGTCAAAAGCACCGTTTTCTATATCCGTGCTGATTTTTTCGGCGGCAAGCATGACCTGCTTAGCAGAAAGCAGACAGTTTCCGAGAGTGTCGCATATTCTGTCTTCAAAACGGGCTAACAGCTTGTCACACATATCGTTTTCGTATATTTCGCCATCAAAGAAAATCATACGTTCACACCCTTTATTATCTCTTCTGCGCCTGCCGCAAAGGTCTTTATATCCTCCGGCGCAACTCTGCCGACAATTTCAAGAAACGGCGTTTTCAGTCCGCAGGAACATTCGCTTCCGTTATGAAGTATGCCGAGGTCATCTGTCATTACGGAAAGCACCGGGGTAGCTTTAACCATAGGAGTTATCAGGTTTACAAGTCCTGTCTTGCCGTTTTCAAGCGGTTTTAACGTATCGACATCTCTGATTATAACTCTGCTGTAAGCAGGAACGTGGAAGTGATGTTCCTTGCAGTCGCAGTATAAAATCGGATGCTCTACCGCTCCGAAAAATTCGATAATATCGTTTTCCTTTATGCCGAGTACCTTTTCGGCAAGGCTGTAAAAGGAATTTTTGTCGGCTTGCTCGGCATAGAACTGTTTCCAGCCGCCGCCGAGCATTATGCGTGAGCCTTTCGGCATTTTAAGATAAATTTTACGTTCGTCCATTATTCTCAGCAGAAAATAAGTATAAGCCGGAAACCCCATGAATCTTGTCGGGAAACGTGAACGTGAATGCCTGACAATAAGATCTATAATCCTGTCAAAGTCGGGGGAATAGCCGCCCTTTTTATATGTCAGGATATAATTGCGGCTCAGTGCAGGAGCGAAGAATGTCGCACCGAAAGCCGTCTTTGTTACGGCAGTCTTGTTTCCTCTGTGGTGCTTGTAACCCATAATGATATAGTGGCACGGAACGGGAGAAAACAGATTTCTCAGCTTTGATACACGCATAACCATTTTAAGTCCGCAGAGAAGGCCGCCCGTGTCAAAGGCTACCATGCTTTTCCTGCCGCTTGTGCCGGAGGAAGTCGCTTTTATAAGCGGAATACAGCCTTTATTGAAAATCTGCTTTTTCTTGAACAGCAATGTGGGTATCACGGGAAGTCCGGACGCATCCGAGGGAGAGGATATACCGAGATTTTCGCATATTCTGCGGTAATCGTCGCAATGGGAAACGCAGTAGGAGAAATTTTCTTTTACGGCTTTGGTGAACAGTTCGTCGGAACTATCGGAATACGGGTCTTTTACCCAAAAGAGCAATCGTCTGTATTTCATCGGTCTTCCTCCGCTGTTTAAATATTTAATACAGTAAAATGATAACATAAATAGCACGGCGTGTCAATAAACGGAAAACAAATGCGTTTTACTTAATTACGTGTAACCTGTTACATCGCCTTTCTGATAATTTTGTGTGAAAACGGCGTAAAATTATCGGAAATCTGTAGACAATGACGATTATTTGTGATACAATAATAATAAGACCCGTTGCAGAGGTTTTTGTTTTGCGAATACAAGTAAACGATTACTCGAAACGTAAGCGGTACATAACAAAAAATGCGGCGGTATTATGACAGATTTATAAAGCAGAGAATAAACTGCACAGAAAGGAATTTTTGCTATGAAGAACATACCCGATGTAAAGCTCGGAATTGCGGCTGTAAGCCGTGACTGTTTTCCCATGAGCCTTTCAGCTTCAAGATGTGAGGCTGTTGTAAAGGCATGTAAGGAGATCGGTGTTGACGTATTCAAATGTCCCACCACTATCGAAAGCGAAACACATATGATGCAGGCTCTTGAGGAGCTTAAGGGCGCAGGCTGCAACGCACTTGTCGTATACCTCGGAAACTTCGGTCCCGAGTCGGCTGAAACACTGCTTGCAAAGTATTTTGACGGTCCTGTAATGTTCGTTGCTGCGGCAGAGGAAACACAGGATAACTTAGTAGGCGGCAGAGGCGACGCTTACTGCGGCATACTGAATGCAAGCTACAACTTAGCACTCAGAAACATCAAGGCATACATACCCGAGTACCCTGTAGGAACAGCTACAGAGGTTGCGGATATGATAAAGGAATTTATCCCTGTTGCAAGAGCCGTTATCGGTCTTAACAACTTAAAGGTTATCTCATTCGGTCCTCGTCCTCAGGACTTCCTCGCTTGTAACGCTCCTATAAAGCAGCTTTACAACCTCGGTATTGAGATTGAAGAGAACTCGGAGCTTGACCTTTATGCCGCATTCAACGAGCATAAGAATGACGCAAGAATCCCCGAAGTTGTTGCAGATATGGAAAAGGAGCTTGGCGACGGCAACAAGATGCCCGGTATCCTGCCCAGACTTGCACAGCTTGAGATTACGCTTCTTGACTGGATGGAAGCGCACAAGGGAAGCAGAAAGTACGTTGTATTCGCCAACAAGTGCTGGCCCTCATTCCAGACACAGTTCGGCTGCGTTCCCTGCTATGTAAACTCAAGACTTACAGCCAGAGGAATCCCCGTAGCATGCGAGGTTGATATTTACGGTGCAATCAGCGAATATATCGGTGCCTGCATTTCAGAAGATGCAGTTACACTGCTCGACATCAACAACTCTGTTCCTGCAGATATGTATGTTGAGTCTATCAAGGACAAGTACAACTACACACTCAAGGATACATTCATGGGCTTCCACTGCGGTAACACAGCTTCGTGCAAGCTGACAAGCAAGACTATGAAGTATCAGCTCATCATGCACAGAGGTCTTGAGCCTGACAAGGAGCCTGATATCACAAGAGGTACGCTTGAGGGCGACATCGTTCCCGGCGATATCACATTCTTCCGTTTACAGAGCACAGCTGACGCTAAGCTGAGAGCTTATGTTGCCGAGGGTGAAGTTCTCCCCGTTGCTACACGTTCATTCGGTGCTATTGGCGTATTCGCTATCCCCGAAATGGGCAGATTCTACCGCAACGTTCTTATCAAGAAGAACTATCCTCACCACGGCGCAGTAGCATTCGGTCACTACGGCAAGGCTATCTTCGATACACTGAAGTACCTCGGCGTTGAGGATCTTGAATTCAACCGTCCCGCAGGTATGCTGTATGACGGTGAGAACCCTTACGCTAAGTATTGATTGTATCGGATGGCAATACGAAAGTAGATAAAGTTGATATAGTATAGTAAAATCCCTGAGAGCTGAGGCTCTCGGGGATTTTGTTTTGTAGAAAATGTGGTTCTATAATTAATAGGTTTTTTCAATAGAATTGGGGTACTGCTAAGATTGTGCAGTATCGTTCTTAATCGTATGTTTATAACGTTAATATCCGCCGGTAACGGAGGTAAAGTAAAGTTCGAACCGACAGAACGGCGAATTTGAA
>ENA-OOXM01002774-OOXM01002774.1-human-gut-metagenome-genome-assembly--contig:-NODE-2774-length-10721-cov-5.950028_pt1 | contig 10721 bp, 9 predicted proteins | sample MGYA00241589_ERZ501347 | MGnify/ENA primary metagenome ERZ501347 (study PRJEB25962, sample SAMEA2042832) | human gut metagenome | biome: human gut; feature: human-associated habitat; material: faeces...
CGAGAACTGCCGCAGCTGTACTATCTCTTTTTTCGGGAAGTACAGGTAGTTTCGAGGGGGTGAGGTGTGGAGAGGGGGAACACGCCGACACGGCCGTACACACATCGAAAATGGGTATGGCTGCCCCTTGGTAGTGACTATCGTTCCATATCCCGCTGGCGCTCCCGCCTGCGGTACAATTCCAATGCCTTGATGATGGTATCTTCAATTTTCTGTGCGGGCGTCCCCGGAGCAAAATACTTGCTGATACGCTCTTTCGGCATTTTGAACTGCTCTCGCTGGTTCGGTTTTTCCTCCTGCATAATGGAGAGGATGACTTCCACGGTCAGCTTCCCGTCCCGGCTGAACTCTTTCATTTTGATGGCCTGCGCCAGTAACGGCGTGCAGTCCTCGCACTCCATCGTGTCGTATAGGCTCTGCTGCTGTTCTTTGGAGAGATAGGAAAGCTCCACGGCGGGACGGAAAGCGATTTTGCCGCTGTCCACCATGTCAAGCACCGGCGGGATCAGCTCGGTCAGGCGGATATACCGCTGAATTTGTGAGCGACTGTCCGGGCTGCTTGCAGCCAATTCCTCATTAGAACGGCTACCCTTTAACTTCGGCTCCAGTGGGGTCGAAGTTAAATCTGACCTTGTACCTTGATTTTTCATGGCATCCAACTTCATTTTGTACGCAAACGCTCTCTCGCTGGGCAGAATATGCTCACGCTGCAAATTGCTATCTACCATGAGGATTATGGCAGCATCATCGTCCATCTGGCGCACAATGACCGGCAGGGTTTCCAGTCCGGCCAGCTCCGCAGCGTGTTGACGGCGGTGCCCGGAGATAATTTCATAGCCGCCCTTCGGTCTGGGGCGGGCAATCAACGGCGAAAGCACACCGTACTGCTTGACACTTTCCACGGTATCGCTCATAGAATCATCGTCCAGAACCTTGAAGGGATGGTTCTTGAATGGAAACAGCTCTCCAATCGGAATCTGCCGCACCTGCTCGCGCTGTTCTTCCTGCCGGGATTCTTCGGTGGAAAAAATATCATCGTAGCTGCTCAGACTGGCGTTTACGCTGCTTTTCGGCATCGGCCAGCACCTCCTTCGTCAGAGATTTATAGGCTTCTGCCACTTTGCCTTTCGGGTCATGGACAAAGATGCTCTTACCCGCCGCGCTGATTTCCGCTGCACGGACGGAGTGGGGAATCGTCTGACCGAACACTTTGATGTGCTTTCCGTATGCCTGCCGGATCAGCGTGTCGATTTGTCGGCCATAGTTGGTGCGGTTATCTGTCATCGTCAGCAGGATACCTTCGATTTTCAGCTTTGGGTTGATCTGCCGATGCACCTTGTTGATGGTCTGCAAAAGCTGTTCCAGACCTTTCGCGGAAAGGTACTGTGCCTGTACGGGTATCAGAGCAGTGTCTGCCGCCGCCAGCGCGTTAATGGTCAGCATCCCAAGGGAGGGAGTGCAGTCCAACAGAATATAGTCATAGTGCTGCTTTGCACTGTCCAAGACTTGCTTCAGCATTTTTTCCCGGCTCATGGTATTGACAAGGGCAACTTCCAGCCCTGCCAGCTCAATGTTGGCCGGGATGAGGTCTACACCCTCTGCATGGTGCAGCACACCTTCACCGGGCGGAATGCACTGGTCGTTCATGGCTTTCTGCATCAGGGTAGAAAGAGTAACGGGCAGTTCGTCCGGCTTCTGCCAGCCCATACTAATGGTGAGTGAACCCTGCGGGTCAGCGTCTACAAGTAGGACCTTCTTACCCTCGGCGGCAAGGCCAACACCCAGATTTTCACAGGTTGTTGTTTTGCCAGTGCCTCCCTTTTGGCTGACAATGGCAATCGTGGTTGCTTTTTTGGAAATTTTTATCACCCCCGTTTCGCTAAATCGTGGTTGGTCTGATTCTGATAGTAAAGCTGCATGGTGGTCGGTGCGTTGTACAGAGAAGCGAGCAGGTATTGCTTCATGTTCCTGATTGGGCTGCTGTTCTCTGCAAGGCACTTCAACACAAATTTGATGTGGTCGGCGTTCAGCTTCATAAATCGGCTACGTACCACCTCGGCGGGCTTATCGTCCCCGGCGATGTGCAGTAGCTTGCGGTTGGTAGCACAGGTGTCCACCAGCAAATCTACGATCTGATAGATGGTGTCCTCATCATCCGGGCAGAGCCGGAGCAGAAGGTCTACCTCCAAAGACTGCGAAAAATATTCTTCCAGTTGGGCGCGCTTACTCATCCCATCCGATTCTTCGGAATAGAAGAGATTAGTCTCACTCATTTCAGTATCATTCTCTTTAGTCTTATTACACCGTGATTTTGCAGGGTCTTGACACGCGATTTTGAAGCCACAAGAATCGTCATTATCACGATTCTTGACACTCTCTTTTGAAGATTCTGCCGAAAAGTTTTTCACATATACCAAACTTGGCTTTCCTTGCCCTCGGCGTTTTCGTTCAATCAGACCAAACTTTTCAAGTTCCCGGAGCAGCTTGGTTGCTTTGTTGTCTGCGCAACACAATGCCCTCTTGACATCCTCGATTGTGAAGATGATGAACACCCGGTTTTGCTTGTCCAGCCAGCCGTTTTTCACCGACAGGCTCATGCGGTCCAGCAGGATACCATACAGGGTTTTGGCATCCGTGGACAGGCTCTGGAACCGCTGCTCCTGAAAAAGAGCCTTTGGAATGCGGTAGAAGGAGAAAAGCTCTCCAGTCTGTCCGTAGAAGTAGTCAAGGGTCATGCGGTTGGTTCATGGATAAAAAACAGCGATAATACATCGGCATCGTTGAGAAAACCTCCTTGTCAATACTTTGGGGGAAAATAAAAAGCGCAACTTTGATGTGTAAAATCAAAATTGCGCTAAGTAAGCTGTCAGAAAAAACTTTTCTCGTAAATGACCTTCTCTCTGAGCAAAACCCATTGACACACTTGAAAATTGGGTGGTAAAATTGCCTTGTAGGCGGAGCATGATTCCTGGAAGCAGGATGCAACTGTGAACCTTTTTGGTGGATAGAACGTATCAACGCGATATTAAGCCTGTCCCCGCACTTTCGTGTGGGGGGTGTGTTTCGATACCGTTCGGGAGAGCGCTTGCATGGCATGCAAGAGGTCACCGGTTCGATCCCGGTATTCTCCACCAGAAGGAAAAGCACCGCACGGAAACGTGTGGTGTTTTTTGTTGTTACCGATCAAAGGAGAAACTATGAGCTACGCGATCGTATTCAGCAGTAAAACAGGCAACACAAAATTATTGGCAGACACGCTGCACGCCTGTCTGCCACAGGAAAACTGCTGCTATTTTGGCACCCCGGACCCTGCTGCCATGGAAGCGGACGACCTCTATGTGGGCTTCTGGACAGACAAGGGAAACGCTGACGAAAGCACTTTGGACTTTTTGAAGCAGCTGCACGGCAAAAATATCTTCCTTTTTGGCACCGCCGGCTTTGGCGGCAGTGAGGAGTATTTCAACAAGATCCTGAAAAAGGTGGAGCGTTCGCTGGACAGGAGCAACACGGTCTTCGGCCGTTATATGTGTCAGGGCAAGATGCCGCTTTCGGTACGCCAGCGGTATGAGGGCATGAAAAAGCAGCCGATCCATCTGCCCAATCTGGATGCGCTGATCGAGAATTTTGACAACGCCCTTTCTCACCCGGATGCAGAAGATCTGGAACGGTTAAAGCAGGCGGTAAAATGATAAAAAGGCAGCGGTTTTCCTCAAACAGAGGAGGCCGTTGCCTTTTTTGCTTAGCGGATGATCCTACGCTCCTGCCTGCGGCTCCGCGGTTCTTATCCCACGCTTCTTTTATAAAAGAACAGGTACTGCTGCACGATGCCTGCTTCCAGCCCGAACTGCGGGAACGGGTCCTGCCCGGCAAACTCGTCCCGGATGAGCCGTTCGATCCAGACATCCACCGGCACACGGCCCACACGGCCATAGCCGAACAGACACACGCAGTTTGCCACCTTTTTGCCCACACCGTCCAGTTCCATCAAACGGGCAAAAAGTGCTTCATCGGGCAGGGAAGCCAGCTTCTTCAGGTCCAGTGTGCCCTCTGCCGCCTGCTGCGCCGCATGCAGCACGTAGCGGGTGCGGTAGCCAAGACCGCACTCCTGCAGCGCCTGCTCCCCGGCACAGCAGAGCGCTTCTGCCGTCGGGAACGCATACACCGGCCCTTCGCTATCGCTGCCCAGCCGCTCGCCAAACCGCTCCGAAAGCAGCTCTACCGCCCTGCGGATAGCCGGGATGCTCTTTCGCTGCGAGATGATGAAGCTGACCAGCATCTCCCACTCATCCTGACGCAGCACCCGGATGCCCCGGCCATATTCCATGGCACGCTGCAGAAAGTCGTCCTGGCTGTCCAGCTTTCCGCGCAGGGCGGCATAGCTGCGGCCAAGGTCGAAGTAACCGTGCCAGAAGGTTTCCCATGCGCCCGGCTCACACCGCACCGTGTAGGTTCCGCTGCGCAGTGGTCTGAGGTAAAGCAGCTGTCTCCCGGAAACAAACCGATACCAGCCCTCCGCCTGCTTCCGGGGGCGAAAGCACTGGCCGCTTTCCAGAATTTTGTCCGGGTCGAAATCATCCCGGATCTGAACCGTTTTCTCTTCCAGCTCCATTGCCCCCATCACAGCTCCAGCTCCCGGTACACTTCGCCTTCCAGCGTTTTCCAAAGGAAAGTCTCCCCTTCCAGTGTCATATAGCTATGTGCACTCCCCTCCTTCGGGATGCTCACAGAACCGGGGTTCAGGTAGAGATTGTCTTCGCCGAACTCTGTCCACGCCGGAATGTGGGTGTGGCCATGCAGCAGGACATCCCCCGGAGCCAGCGGCGGCAGGTTTTTCAGGTTGTGCACATGACCGTGGGTAGCGTAAACGAGCCGCCTGCCCACCGGCAGCACCGCATAGTCGGCCAGAATGGGAAAATCCAGCACCATCTGATCCACCTCAGCGTCACAGTTGCCCCGCACGCACAAAAGCGCCGGCTTCAGCCCGTTCAGGAGCGGGATGACCTCCTTCGGGGCATAGCCCTCCGGCAGGTCGTTGCGGGGGCCGTGATACAAAAGATCCCCCAGCAAAAGCAGCCGGTCTGCTCTCTCCCGCTCAAACGCTTTGATCATTTTTTTGCAATAAAACGCCGACCCGTGCAGGTCGGATGCGATCATCCATTTCATGGCAGGATTCTCCTTATTTTATAAAGTATCTATTTTTATTTTAGCCTCCCAGTGAAAAATGGTCAAGTCTATAAAAGTCATACTTTATCCGTTTGACCTCTTGACATCTGCCGGAAGCCGTGTTATCCTACAGTTAATAAAATTCGTGTGGATTTTTACAGCAGTATGCTACTTTTCGCCACACAATGACTTCAAAAAAGCCATTGTGTGGCTTTTTTGCGTCTGCTTTTATCTTCGAGCAGTCTCGCCCTGACGATTCCGCGGCTGCAGTAATTCATTCCTTTTCTCTACAGGAGCAATGCAAACACTATGAACGAGACCTTTATGAAAGAAAAACCGGTGCTGCCGCTGTTGGTATCCATGGCGCTGCCCAATGTTATTTCCATGCTGGTGAACAGTCTGTACAACATCGTGGACAGCCTGTTCGTGGCCCGCATCAGCGAAGACGCCATGACTGCGTTGTCGCTGGTGTTCCCGATCCAGAATTTTGCCAACGCCATCGCCATCGGCTTCGGTATCGGCATCAATGCCATGATCGCACTGTACCTTGGCGCGGGCGACCACAAAAAGGCCGAGACTGCCGCCACCCACGGTATGGCGCTGAGCCTGATGCACGGCATTCTCATCACCATTGTCAGCATTGTCATCATGCCGGGCTTTTTGCGCCGGTTCACCAGCGACGCAGGCCTGATCGCATCCGGCATCACCTACTCCACCATCGTATTCCTGTTTGCCACCATCAACATGGCGGCACTGGCCTTTGAAAAGATGTTTCAGGCCGTGGGCCGCATGAAGGTGACTATGGCGGCGCTGATCTTTGGCTGTGTGTGCAATATCCTTCTGGACCCCATCCTGATCTTCGGCCTTGGCCCGGTGCCTGCCATGGGCATTGCGGGTGCGGCCCTTGCCACCGGCATCGGCCAGCTGCTGAGCCTGTGCGTTTACCTTTTCGTTTACGTCCGTACTGAGCTGCCTATCCGACTGCGCCGCAGCTGCCTGCGCCCGGATGCTGCACTGGACGGCAAACTGTATGCCATCGGCGTGCCGGCCATCCTCAATCTGGCCCTGCCCTCTCTGCTGGTTACCTTCCTGAACGGCCTGCTGGCGGGCTTTTCCCAGAGCTACGTGGTGGTGCTGGGCATTTACTACAAGCTGCAGACCTTCCTGTATCTGCCCGCCAATGGCATCGTGCAGGGTATGCGCCCGCTCATTGGCTACAATTACGGTGCCAAACAGCACGCCCGCGTGAAAAAGCTCTACGAACTCACCCTCATCATGAGTGCTGCCATCATGGCTGCGGGCACGGTCATCTGCCTGTTCGCTTCCCGCCCGCTGATGCAGCTGTTCACTTCCAACCCCGAAACCGTCGCCATCGGCCAGACTGCCCTGCGCATCATCTGTCTGGGCTTTGTGGTTTCTGCCGTATCCACCACCTCTTCCGGTGCACTGGAAGGCCTTGGCAAGGGCGCAGAATCGCTGGTCATCTCGCTGTGCCGCTACATCGTATTCATCATGCCGCTGGCCGCTGTGCTGTGCCATTTCCTTGGTGCCAACGGCGTGTGGCATGCATTCTGGATCACCGAAGTGCTGTCCGCCATCGTGGCTTACCCGGTGTACCGCAAGGCAGTTGGAAAGTGCTGAGCCTTCTTGAAAGCGCTGGACGGCGAAGGACAAGTAAAATAAAATAGTTTCAAGCAGTTGAGGGAGAGTTTGCCAAAAATCCTCCCTCTTTTTTGTGCATTTTATTTGACAGTACGCAAAAACTGCGGTAAAATAAGGTGTTTGTTTTCCGGCATTTCGGCTGGAAAAGCGCAATTTAACAGAGGATGTGGGAAAAATATGATCGAGACGATCACGGCCGTCAATCAGGCGGTCAACCAATTCATCTGGGGCGTGCCCGCCATGGTGTGCATCATCGGCGTAGGCCTGCTCCTGAGCGTTCGCACGGGCTTTTTGCAGATCCGCAAATTTCCCTACGCCATCAAGATCACCATTGGACGCATGTTCCGCAAAAAAGACGCTTCCGATGGCGCCATGACTCCCTTTCAGGCAGTGTGCACCGCGCTGGCCGGCACCGTGGGCACCGGCAACATTGCCGGTGTGGCAGGCGCGATCGCCATTGGCGGACCGGGTGCCGTGTTCTGGATGTGGTGTTCTGCCCTGCTGGGCATGTGCACCAAGTTTGCCGAGGTCACGCTGGCGGTGCACTACCGTGAGCGCAGCGAGGCGGGCGAATGGGTAGGCGGCCCCATGTACTACATTAAAAACGGCCTGAGCAAGCATTGGCAGTTTCTTGCTGTGCTGTATTCCCTGTTTGGCGTGCTGACCGTGTTTGGCACCGGCAATGCCACACAGGTAAATACCATCGTTGCCGCTATCGATACCGCTCTGCTGGAGTACGGCGTGGTGGGCGGCGGTGCGCTTTCTACCCTGAACCTCGTGGTTGGCATCGCAGTGGCCATGCTGGTGGCCATGGTGCTGCTGGGCGGCATCAAGCGCATTGGCAGCGTGAGCGAAAAGCTGGTGCCCTTTATGGCTCTGTTCTACATCGTGCTGTCCGTGGGCGTTATGGTGCTGAACTTTGAGCGCCTGCCCTATGTGTTCGAGTCCATCATTGCGGGCGCGTTCAACCCGGCAGCGTTCACCGGCGGCACCATCGGCAGCCTGTTCGTCAGTATGCAGAAGGGTGTGTCCCGCGGCATTTTCTCCAACGAGGCCGGCCTTGGCACCGGCTCCATTGCCCACGCCTGCGCCGACACCAAAAAGCCGGTCAAGCAGGGCATGTTCGGCATCTTTGAAGTGTTTGCCGATACCATCGTCATCTGCACCCTGACTGCCATGGTCATTCTGTGCAGCGGCACCACCGTGAACTACGGCACCGCTGCCGGTGCAGAGCTGACCATCAGCGGCTTTACCACCACCTACGGCGGCTGGGCTTCCATCTTTACCGCCGTGGCCCTGTGCTGCTTTGCTTTTTCCACCATCATCGGCTGGGGCCTGTATGGTTCCCGGTTTCTGGTGTTCCTGTGCCGCAGCGATAAGGTGGCAAAGCCCTTCTTTCTGGTCTACTCCTTTGTGTCCATTCTGGGCGCAACGATGGATCTGGGCCTGCTGTGGAGCATCGCCGATACCTTCAACGGCCTGATGAGCATTCCGAACCTGCTCGCGTTGCTGCTGCTTTCCGGCACGGTGGTCAGGCTGACCAAAGAATTTTTTGCATCGGAGGGCTGATTGCCCACAACAAAAAGAGGCTGCTGCACTTTCGGCTAAAACGATGTGCAACAGCCTCTTTTGTTATTCGGGCAGGTGTACCGGTACCCGCGCCACACAGTGCACCCAGCAATCGCCGTCCTTGCGGGTAAAGCAGAACACCTTGCGGAACAAGATATCCCCCGGCACAAGGTTCAGCTGCCGGGCGCGCTCCATCCGAACATGCGAAAAAGCTGTTGCAAGACAGCTCTCCAAAAACATTGTACAAAACCCGGAACTTTTTCAGGGCCAAAACGGCTCTAAAAAGGTTCCGGGTCTTTGATTTTTCGCAATTTCCCTGCGCAGGCTGCTACCACATTTTTTCAATCCCCTTATTCTGCCCGCGTCCGGCTCTTTTCAACCCGGACAGTTCATGTTACAATATACATTAGAAAAAAAATGAATCGAGGGAATGAACCTTGGATTTTTATGGTACCATCGGCCCGGCCTGCGCACAGCCGGCGATCTTGCAGCACATGGTGGAAGCCGGCATGACCGGCATCCGCATGAATCTTTCCCACGGGCCGCTGGCGGCGCACACCGACTGGCTGGCCATGATCCGCGCAGCCGGCATCCGTCAGCTGCTGATCGACCTGCAGGGGCCGGAACTGCGCATCGGCACGCTGGCAGAGCCTGTTGCTCTGGTTGAGGGCAGCTCTGTACGCCTTGGCGCAGACGGCGTACCTTGCCCGGCAGCTCTGATACAGGCGGCTGCGCTCGGACAGCAGCTTCTGCTGGACGACGGCAAGCTTCTGGTGCAGGTCACACAGGCATTGCCGGAAGCCCTTGTGTGCACCGTGGTGCGCGGCGGCACCCTGCAGAGCCGCAAAAGCATTGCTGCACCGGGCCTTGCGGTGCCCTCGCCTACCCTGACGGAGGAAGACCTGCAGAACCTGAAAATTGCAAAGCAGTGCGGTGTTACCGGTGTGATGCTGCCTTTTGTGCGCGGCAAAGCAGATATTCTGGCCCTGCGCCATGCGCTGGAAGAAGCCGGGGCTGCGGATATCCGTATCTTTGCCAAAATTGAAAACATGACCGGTGTGCGTGCCCTGCCGGAATTCATCCACCTTGTGGATGAGGTGGTGATTGCCCGCGGAGACCTTGGCAATGCCATGCCGCTGTGGGAGCTGCCCCGCTGCCAGAAGCAGCTTTCCGCCGCCTGCCGGGCTGCAGGCGTGCCCTTTATGGTAGTGACCCAGATGCTGGACAGCATGTGCACCCGCGCGGTGCCCACCCGTGCCGAGGTGAGTGACATTTACAACGCCGTGCTGGACGGCGCGGCCAGCGTGATGCTGACCGGTGAGACTGCTGCCGGACAGTACCCGATGCAGGCCATGGAATATCTGGTGCGCACAGCGCAGACAGCCCTTGCCTGACCTTTGCGGAGTTTTTGCGCAAAAGGGATGGCGCATTGTGTCAGAATACGGTATAATAGACGTAAATATTTCTTGTTCAGAAAGGTTTTTTGCTATGGGAATCGTTGTGCTCGGTGCTGTTTTTGTGGATATCAAAGGCTATCCCCTTTCCGCCTATATTCCGGGCGGGCGCAATGCCGGCCGCATTGAGCAGGTACACGGCGGAGTGAGCCGCAACGTGGTGGAGGATATCGCCAATGTAGAGCTGCGCCCTACCTTTGTCAGTCTGGTGGACGACACCGGCATGGGACAGGATGTGATCAACAAGCTGGAGAACCACAAGGTGAACACCAAGTACATCCAGCGCGTGCCGGACGGCATGGGCACCTGGCTGGCCATCTTTGACAACGACGGCGATGTGCATGCAGCCATTTCCAAGCGGCCGGACACCACTCCCCTCACCGGCCTTTTAAAGGAAAAGGGTGACGAGATCTTTGCCGACTGCGATGCCATTGCGCTGGAGCTGGATCTGGAAAAAGATACTGTAAAACAGGTGCTGCACTACGCCAAAAAGTACAACAAAAAGGTTTTTGCGGCCATTTCCAACATGAGTATTGCCATGGAGCGCCGGGATTTCCTGCAGCAGATCGATTGCTTTGTGTGCAACCAGCAGGAAGCCGGGCTTCTGTTCTCCGATGATTACGGCCATCTGGCCCCGGACGAGATGTGCAGGGTTCTGGCCGCCAATGTGCACAGCGCCAACATTCCCAGTATGGTGATCACCATGGGCGGTCAGGGTGCCGTATATGCCCGCGCCAACGGCGAGTGCGGCGTGGTGCCTGCCAAGAAGGTGGATGTGATCGACACCACCGGCGCAGGCGATGCCTTCTTTGCCGGCACCACCATCGGCCTGACCTACGATAAAACGCTGGCCGAGTCCTGCGAGATCGGCAG
>ENA-OOXM01002776-OOXM01002776.1-human-gut-metagenome-genome-assembly--contig:-NODE-2776-length-10715-cov-7.438649_pt1 | contig 10715 bp, 8 predicted proteins | sample MGYA00241589_ERZ501347 | MGnify/ENA primary metagenome ERZ501347 (study PRJEB25962, sample SAMEA2042832) | human gut metagenome | biome: human gut; feature: human-associated habitat; material: faeces...
GCGAAGCGTGCCGACGGCGAAAATTTTTGAAGAAAAAGAGGTCAAAAACAATGAAAAAACTCACCATAAAGCTCAATTTAGATGAGCGAAAATACGATGCACTGCACACCTTTTCAACACAAAAAGGCATCGATATTGACGCAGAATTCGTAGCGTATTTCGAGAAAATGTACAAGAAAATCGTTCCAAAAGCCGTGCGGGAATACATTGAAGGCACAACACTTTCAACCGTTTCTGATCCGGTTTCCGAAGAAAAGGTTATCAACAATGCCCCACAGCTTCAGCCGGAACCGGAGCCCGAAACCAAGTCAAATCCGATCTCAAACCCCGGTGGTTTCTGGTCGTAATATTTTTAAACTGTTTCGCATCTCGAAAACGCGCCAAAATCTCTCAAATCGGTGTCTTTTTAGAATGCAGGATAAAGCATCACCACCAAACTGGTGGTGATGCACCCACAAACCCGCACAGTGTGCGGGTTTTTCGAGAAAAAGTTTGGTGACGAAAAATTAGTTTAGTGACGAGTACGTCACCAAACATTCAAAAAGCATAGATTTCATGCCATTTTTCCCATCACCAAACTCATCACAGCCGAAAGGAACCCAAATGGAAGAAAAATCAAATGTTTCAAGATTCACTGTTTCTCTTTCAACCGAGGGGAACAATGCACTAAATGCAATTATGACCTTAACAAACCGCAATCCAAATCGCGAAAAAAGCAATGTAATCGATGAGGCTATCCAATTTTACTTCTCATATCTCTCTGGTCAGCTCAACATGGATTATGTTTGCGGCATCTACGGCAGACAAGTCGAGGCGATTGTGCAGAGGGCAACAGACCGCATATCTTCGCAGCTCTTTAAACAAGCTGTTGAAACAAACATGCTAACACGTATCGTCGCATTCGAATACGAACTATCGAAAGATGAGTACGATAAAATGCGCAGCAAAGCTGTTGCAGCCGTAAAACGTTCCACCGGCCGCATTTCTCTGTTCGATACAATGCAGGACAGCGAGGAATAAAGCCTTGAAATGATTTCACGAACACTGTATAATGGAGGTGAAAATTAAAACATGGAAAAGTTGATTCGAGTGTTGGAAGGTATTACAGCCACTTTGTGGGCAATAACCATTCTATATTCTATCTTTTTCTTTTCACTGGGAGGTTTTCTTTTGAACGATATTTTTCAAGAGATTCTAATTGGCTTAATAACTGGTGCTATTTCTTCTCTTGTTTTTACCTCGATTTCGTATTTTGCATTCTTACACAAAATTCCTGAAAAAACATATGAAAAAATTGAAAAGCTCTTAAATGATCGATTAGGCTACGAAACTACAAATCATAACGCTGTAATGGGTGCTCTTAATCCAAATAACGAAGTTTTGCTTAATTTAGTTTCAAAAGACCATCGAGAATTAAAAGTGCTTACGGGCGAGACCTTACAGCATCTACGTATGGAAAAAGCCGCTAAAGAAAATCGCGAGCATATATTGACCAACGCAGAAAAAGAAATCGATAAACATATTGAGAGTTTACGCGCTTTTTCCGACATCATGGTAAAGCAACAAGAAAGAATTGTGTATTTAGAGAAAGAAAATATGGAACTCAAAGAGCAAATTCAAAATTTAAATGCACAGCTAAATCAGCAGCATGAACAAAGCCAATATCACAAACACGAAAATGAACAAGATTTTGGAATGTATCTATAAGCAACGCTTTAGGAATAAGGAGGTGTCGCCATGCACTACACATTGATGCACAAAGAAATACCCGTAGTCGATATTGAACTGGACGATGCGTCCGGCGCGATTACTCGTGTGGATGACGTGCATAATGCTGCGCACATTCCAATCGGCATTGCGTACAAGAACGACATTCTCGACCGCAAGGCACTCAACAAATGGTGGTATGGGCGTTCCATTCCGGCAAGCCGTCAAGGCATCCAACAAGCGCTCGCTATTCTGCGTATCGGCAGCACGCAAGAGCTTATCGATAAAAGTTACGGACTTAGCCTTTCGGATCAGTATTGGATCAAGGAGAAAGGTTCCTCGTTGGAATGGGCTGAGATCAATTTTTTCACAAATGATTTTTCCCGTGACATCGGTGACATTCTTTTTAGCGGTCACAGCTCCAGTGCGAAAATCGATTTGATGTCCCCGGACAACACCTCCGATGGTTGGCTACGCAAAAAGTGGACAATCATCGACGGCAAGCGCTGCCTCATTAAAGGCGGCAGTGGCGTGACCCAACAGGAGCCATACAATGAAGTTATTGCTTCTGAGCTGATGGAAAAACTCAACATCCCTCATGTTCCCTATCGGATCATTATGCAGGGCGATTATCCTTACAGCGTTTGCGAAGACTTTATCGATGCGGACACAGAACTTATCTCTGCTGACTACATCATGAAGTCTCAAAAGAAAGCAAATCACCTCACGACATATCAGCATTACCTTAACTGCTGTGCCGCCTTTGGCATCTCTAATGCACAGCAAGCCGTAGATCAAATGATTGTCATCGATTATTTACTCGCCAATACTGACCGTCACTATAATAACTTCGGTGCGATTAGAAACGCCAACTCCTTAGAGTGGATCGGTTCTGCGCCGATTTACGACTCTGGTACATCTCTTTGGTGTAATACACCGACCAAACTCATCCGTCCGCTGGCCTCTGATTTGCCTTCAAAGCCGTTCAAAGAGACGCATGAGGAACAACTTAAACTCGTATCGTCTTTCGATTGGGTCAACTTTGAAGCGTTACAGCGCTTTGGAAACCGTGTGTGCGAAATCTTCGCAGAGTCCCCCTACCTCGACTCCGAACGCTGTGTTTGTCTTTCGAGCGCATTAGACCAACGTATCGAACGTCTTGAAGGTTTGGCGCTAACCATGAACCATGAACAGCACCACAGTCCAAAAATTGAAGAAGAATTTGAAATCAAGCTGTAAAACCGGAAGTACTTCCGGTTTTTTCTTTTCTCATTGAAATCAAATTAAAAAGCTATTATAATATTCTATATGAGGAGTGAACGACTATGAAGAAAAAGATCACAGCAATATTGATGGCGGCGGCACTTATGGTATCGCTTGCGGCGTGTGCGGGCAGCAATACCGAAAGCGCCGTAAGGGAAAGCTCCACATCCAGTGCGGTAAGCAGCACGGTATCGGAAAAGAACGATGCGAGCAGCAAACCGACTGCAAGCTCAAGCACTGCAAGTGCAAAGCCTACGGCGACGCCGGGCGCAAAAACGGAAAGCAGCAAAACCGAGAGCTCGAAGGGAAGCAGCTCGTCTGCCTCGTCTAAAACTGAGAACAGCACAACGAGTAAGCCGTCGTCTTCAAGTTCTACCGGCAGCACAGCATCGAAGCCGAGTGCAACCGCAAAACCGTCTGCCACAACGAAGCCCAGCTCCGGCAACAACGCTGTGAGCAAGCCGTCCTCCGGCAGCAGCGCGACGGTAAAACCCTCAGCCACTGCAACGCCGAAGCCTACCGTAAAGCCGACCGCTGCACCGACAGCAAAGCCTACCTCTAAGCCGACTGCAACGACTAAACCTGCCACGAAACCCACAACCGCTCCGACGGCCAAGCCTACGGCAGCTCCTACATCAAAGCCGACTGCTGCGCCCACAGCAACACCAAAGCCGAAAGAAAAGGTTTGGGTTGTAGATGTTCCGGCGCAAGAGGAACAGGGACACTGGGAAGAATACGGACACGAAGAAAGCGTGTGGATGTACAGATGCAACGCTTGCAGCGCAATGTTCTCCACCGTTGATGAATTTGAAGCTCACTCCGATGAAGAATGGGATAAAGGAAATGACCATGGCAGCTATACTCAAGTTCCAAGCGATCCGTTTTGGGTAGTAGACGGAAAGCACTGGGTCGTAGACGTTCCGGCACGCGAGGAACAAGGTCACTGGGAATACAAATAAAAATTGAATATTGCAGCATGAAGCATCCGTTTTCTCGGGTGCTTTTTTACTGCAAGAATTCAAACCGTACTTTTTGAGTGCGGCTTTTTTCATATAAAAATCTAACGAAAGGAATGGCAAAAAATGAAGAAAGCAAAACGGATTTTGGCCGGAGCGCTTGCGGCGTTGATCCTTACGATGTCACTGCCGTTAAGTGCTCTGGCGGATGAAGCCGACGTGCCTGTGGAAAGTCCGAGCTTTGAAGTCGCTTTTGATGTAGATACCGGGCAGGAAGAAATTTCAGAAGATCCTCCGGCGGATATTGAAGCGACACCGGAGCCTACCCCGGAACCTACCGCAGAGCCGACGCAGGAGCCAACGCAGGAGCCAACGCCTACACCGGAAAGTACCGCTACACCGGCCCCGACGGCAGAACCTACCGCAGTTCCCACGGCTACACCCGGAGTTACTGCAACGCCGACAGCAGTGCCCACGAGTACGCCGGAGCCCAGTGCTGTACCGAGCGCATCCCCTGTTGTAACGCCGACGCCTACGCCGTCACCACAGCCGGTGGTGAACCCAGTAAAGCTTGAGCACGACGTATTGGATAATGTAGATAAGGTATGTATCTACCTGTTCCCTGTGCCGGGTGATAACGAAATCACACAGGAATACAGCGCCGAGCACAAGGCGATAGATATTGCCGCATCAAGCGGATCGCCTGTATATGCGGCAGAGGATGGCGCTGTAAGCTATGTGCAGATTTGGGACGGGTCGTATGACACCACCGGCATGATGAGCTACGGTCACATGATCGAGATCAGGCACGCGGACGGCAATACGACGCTGTATGCACACTTATCTGAGATCAATGTGCAGCAAGGGGAAAAAGTTGTGCGCGGGCAGCGTATCGGGCGTGTCGGCAGTACCGGAAATGCTACCGGCCCGCATTTGCACTTTGAAGTCATCACTTCGGAGGGTAAAGCCGATCCGGCAGACTACCTGTGGACAATGCCGGGAGAGTGGATTATGAGCTATGCCGCCGACACCGAGGCGGGAATATCGCTTACCGGTATTGGTGACACCGGTAAATCGGTTATACATTTTTATTCGCTCGCCAAAGAAACGACGACAACAGTGACCGGCTCATTGGGGCATCTGCCCACAAAGGCGATCAAGTCCGGTTCAACCGAATATCCGGCATATTGTCTCGAAAAAGATAAGCTAATTTGGGACAATATAGATTTTACGTGGTCGTCGTTTACTGTGCCGCAGCAGACGACCATGAAGGCTATCCTGGCGGAAGGCTTTCATGAAACAAATTCTCTGGATAAGTCCGATTGGGGTAATACACAAAGCATCGGTTATAAAGGCAACTATGCAAATGAAACTGCAAAATGGCTTGTCACGCAATACCTGATCTGGGCAGCCGAAAAAAACTACATCACCAAGCACAGCAATACAAGCTGGACATGGAAATCGCAGGTCGATACCGACCTCGAAACCATTGCCAAAAATGCGTATAACCCTACGGTTGTAAGGAGCTATTACGCTGAGGTCAAAGCCAAGCTGCTCAATGCTTATACGATTCCCTCCTTTGCTTCAAGCAGCTCATCCAGCTTTTCGACGACAATAAAAATGTATTGGGATGGCAGCAAGTATACAGCAACAGTCACGGACAGCAAATCTGTTGCTGCCTATTATACGTACACCTGTAACGGTATAACATTCACCAAAAACGGCAATAAGCTCACAATCTCGACCACAAAAGAGTATCCGTCGGGCGTTGTTGCAACGGGATCGCGTACCATAGGCGATGACAGCAACCTCGCTTGGTGGAAATGCACAGATTCTTCAATTCAGCTCATAGCCACACCACTTGGCAAGACTAAAACTGTACGCAGTTATCTCAAAGTGCAGACGGTTACACCGTCCTATTACATCTATCTAAAAAAGTCCAGCGCTGACACATCTATGACTAATGGTGATAATCGATACAGCCTTAAGGGTGCTGTGTACACCGTTTACAGCGGCAATACAGCAGTAGCGACTATAGCCACGGACGCATCGGGATACGGATACACAAATGTTGCCCTCCAAAACGGACGGTATTCCATCAAGGAAACCACTTCTCCGAAAAACTATTACAAGGACAAAACAACGCATTGGGTAACGATTTCTTACGGAGACGCTGCATTAAATGTATCAGATGTTCCGATACCATTGGAGTATAGTATTAACCTCACGAAGACGAGTGCCAATGTCTCTATCACAAACGGCGACAGTGGATACAGCCTCGCCGGAGCCGTGTATAAAATCTATAACAGTTCAGGTACGGAAGTTGCATCCATCACCACCGATTCATCGGGCAAGGGCAGCTCGAGCGCGAAGCTCAAAAACGGCACATATACCGCCGTGGAATCCAAAGCGCCTCCGGGGTATGCCTTGGACACGACAAGGCATACCGTTAGGATCAACAATGCTGACGCAACTCTGAATGTCAGCGATGTGCCGCTTATCAAAACGGTGACACTTACAAAAACCAGTGCAGACGTGAGCATCACGAACGGCAACTCGAATTACAGCTTAGCCGGTGCGGTTTATAATGTGTACGTTGCAAACGGTGATCCGAACCATGATTATTCCAAGGATACGGTAGTTGCAACCTTTACAACCGGAGCAAACGGTAAAGCTGTTCTTTCACGTACCTTAAAGCCGAATACGCGCTATGCCATAAAAGAACGCACTGCACCGAAGGGTTATGTACTGGACAAAGAGGTTCATACATTTTTTCTCACCTATGATTCAAACACAATGGATGTTGTAGATGACCCGACAAAGATACGTTTGACTGTGCGAAAAAAAGACTCGGAAACAAACGCAAGTACCGCACAAGGTAACGCTTCTTTGGAAGGAGCGCAGTACAAAATTTCGTATACAAACGGTGGAAAGAAGATTGAAGAAGTCATAACAACAAACGCAGCAGGTTCTGCTACACTTCGTGGCTTGCCCATTGGTGTGACTGTAACTGTACAAGAAATTACAGCCCCAGCAGGATACAAGTTGGATTCTCGTGTGCACACCTACGTTACAACAACCAAAACAGAGAAAATTGAATATGACCTCGAACCCGAAGATTTCACCGAAGATGTCTTTAAAGGACACATCCAGATCACCAAGCAAATTGAAATGCTCGGTGCGGATGCACAGCTTGAGCAAGGCGCTGAATATCAGGTGTATCTCAAGAGCGCAGGCAGCTACAATGCAGCAAAGGATACAGAACGAGATTATCTTGTGACCGGGGCAGACGGCAAGTCGATCACCAAAGACCTGCCTTACGGCACATATACGCTGCATCAGGTTAAGGGTGTGCCGGGGCGCGAATTTAAAGACATGGATGTTGACGTCCACGAAAACGGTAAAACGTATGAGGTGACGCTCACAAACGAGCTCAAGTATGCGCCGCTCAAAATCGTGAAGACCTCCGAAGACGGCAATGTTGCCGGTTTTACATTCAAGGTCACACGGCTTGCGGATGGGTATAGTAAAACATATACCACCAATGCGGCCGGTGAGATCATTACAGATCAGATGCCTGTATACGTCGATAAAGACGCTAACCAGAAGTTTGAATACCGCATAGAAGAAATCAACGTGCCGGATAAATATCGCACGCCGGATGCACAGACGATAACACTTACCTATGGGCAGACGGCAGAGGTTAGCTTCTATAACCAAATTGCACGCGGCACGCTTGAAATCCTTAAAGTAGACCACGACGGTGTGACGCCGCTTGAAGGCGCGAAGTTTGAGATTACAGACGATAACGGTAATGTAATTGCAACCGAAACTTCCGAGCCGGACGGAAAAATCAAGGTAGACTCGATCCTTTACGGACAATACCACTGGTCGGAGGTGATGGCTCCGAAGGGTTATGAACTTGATGATACCGTGCATGACTTTGCAATCGAGCACGATGAGCAGATCGTAGAAGTTACGCAGGAAAACACCCCGAGCGTGGGCTCCATTACAGCTAAAAAGGTTGATGCCGATGGCAATGCTATGCCGGGCGTAGAGTTTACGCTTGAGTACAGCACCGACGACGGCGCGACATGGGCCCCGGTAGAAGCCAGAGCAGAAGACAGCAAGCCTTCTATCGGCGGTTGCACAAGTGCAGTCGTTGACGGCGCACTTATAACCGATGAAAACGGCGTCGCTACCTTTAATGGGCTTCAGATCAATAATCAGACTGTGACGATCCTTTACCGACTGACAGAAACCGCCACTAAGTCCGGCAACACTCTGCTCGCAGCGCCGATGTTTATCGGCAGCTTACCGCAGGTGCTCGACGACGGAACAGAAATCGTCGATGTGACTGTAACGGCAGTCAACAATCAAAACTACACATTGCCGTCCTCCGGCGGCAATGGCATGGTGAGCGTGCCGGTGGGCATTGCTCTCGCACTGATTTCCGTGTCCTGCTTTGCAGCATGGCTGTGGAAGAAAAAGTTATTTTAAGAGAGCATCTACACTCTCTTAGAACATAAAAAAATAAAATGAAAGGAATGTAGAAAAATGGCAAAATCCAAGTTAATCTCTCGCATTGGTGCTTTGGCTTTGGCAGCAGCTCTGGCCTGCACCTCTTTGATCTCGGCCTCGGCGGCTACTATCGATAAAGCTACCATCGATATGGACGCAAAGGCACAGCTGTCCATTTATAAGTATGACTTTACCAACGCCAAAAAAGATGGCGTGTGGAATGAGGACAGCTACGTTTCTACCGGCCAGTATGACGCAAAAGTAAATGAAGTGCTTGGTGGCACAACGCGTACCGGTGCGAACAGCGCATCTTCTGCACTTGGTAATGGACAGGCAAGCAACGGCTATGCAATTAAAGGTGTCGAGTATACTTACCTCAAAATTGCGGACATCACGCAGTTCACGGAGTCCGAAAAAGACGGCGGTCGTACCGACAGCCACATTGAGGTGCTGTATGCAATCGATAAAGTCAAAGGCGCAGATATGCTCGCTGCTATCGGCCTTGCAGACGGCAAAAACAGCTATGAAAACGCAAATGCACTTGATGCAAACAACTGGTATTACCAGTCCGACGTACTTAGTGCAGCACTTAAAGCTGCTCTTGAAGCCAATTCCACGACTGTTAAGAATTCGCTCGAAGCCTACGTAAAAAACAACGGCGGTACGGCAATGCCCGAAACGAACGAGGACGGCTACAGCAACGTAACCGGCCTCCCCGTAGGTCTCTATCTGCTGGTTGAAACCCGCACACCGGAAATGGTGACAGGTACAACAAATCCGTGCTTTGTCAGTCTCCCGATGACCACTGTTGACGGTGGTATGGCAGACGGTTCCGGCAACCAGATTACGACCGGCGGTCAAGATTGGAACTACAATGTTGTCCTCTACCCCAAAAACGAAACGGGTATTGTCACACTGGAAAAAACCGTGCGTGAAGCTGCAAAAGACACTGGCATAAATAACGCATCTGATGTTATCACCGACGGCTTTACACACAACGCAACGGCATCCGCAGGCGACACCGTAGAATATCAGATCATCTCCACACTGCCGACGATCACGTCTGCGGCCACCAATATCAGCGCGTATACGTTCCAAGATGTTCTGGCCCGCGGCCTCTCTTATGTAGGCGGCACGAACAGCGTTACACTCGAATTCTTTACCGATGCAAATTGCACCAACAAAGTTACCACGTGGAAGCAGTCCGACGGCAAATTCAAAGTTACGCGCGAAGAAAACAACGACGGTACGCATACGATGACGATCTCCATGACCGATGATGGCCTTGCCGAGATCAACACAGCCAATACGGCTTACGATAACGATAACGGCAAGCTCTATGCAGGTTACAGCAATTACACACTTCGTATCCGTTACGACGCAAAACTCAATTCTGATGAGTCTCTGGTTTACGGTGACAACGGAAACAAAAACGAAGTCGTCCTCACATGGAAGCGTACCAATGACACCTACTACGACACCCTTATCGACGACGCGCATATTTACACGTATGCGACGAACATCACGAAAACCTTTAGCGACGGTAAAGAAGAACAGACGATGTTCGATAACGTCCTCTTTAAAGCGCAGAATGCGTCCGATGGCTACTATGTAATTGCACAGCTTAATGAGGACGAGGGCATCTGGTATGTTACCGGACACACGGACAAAGAAGCCTCTGCAACAGCAATGCACCCCGTCGAATGGAATGGCAAAAAGGGCCAGATCATCCTTAAAGGCGTTGAGGACGACCAGTACATCTGGACAGAGCTCGAGACTGCAAACGGCTACACGCTGCTCAAGAATAATATCGACGTAACGATTACGTCCGTCGATGATGCAAACCGCCCGTGCGACATTTACAGCAAAGATACACTCGGTGTTATCCAGAACGACCCGCGCTACAACTTCCCGAACAATGAAGATTATAAGCTCGCCAACATCCCGCAGAAGCAGTTGGCTCACAACTATCAGACTGCATCTGCAACGGTTGACGGCAACGACGTCACGATGCTCGACGATGAGATGGATGCGGGTTCCAAGAACGCAATCGCTCCGCTGCAGGTTGTAAATACGCGTGGCTTTGAGACTCCTATGACCGGTGAAAACGGCACATGGGCGCTTGCTATCGGCGGCGTTCTCGTCTTCTGCCTCGGCACTTCCGCGTTTATCTTCTTCCTTGTATTCAAGAGAAGAAAAGAGCAGGAAGATAAGTAAGAGTACACCAAAACTTTGAATTAGGTTTACCTCGCAGGGAGGGCTCAGTGG
>ENA-OOXM01002785-OOXM01002785.1-human-gut-metagenome-genome-assembly--contig:-NODE-2785-length-10663-cov-1.815894_pt1 | contig 10663 bp, 5 predicted proteins | sample MGYA00241589_ERZ501347 | MGnify/ENA primary metagenome ERZ501347 (study PRJEB25962, sample SAMEA2042832) | human gut metagenome | biome: human gut; feature: human-associated habitat; material: faeces...
AGCAGATCACTGTCCATCAGGCACATATGGAGTTGGAAAAGTAGAGTCAGTTGCAATATCTTCTAATATCAAACTGATGTTTTCCGGGAAAACAGATGATATATACTTGAAAAAAGTTAAAGAGGGAATGAGGGATGATTTTACACAAAAACAGCAATTAGATAATTATATATACGGTCCTTTAGTTGGTGTTTCTGATAATCTAACTGGCAGTTATCTAAAACAAGTAGAGCATAGTTCAAAGAAAAAGTTGAAAAACAATGAAGTTATTTTATATATTCCGGATTATATAAAAACAGAGAAAGAAATGTTACAGGTAGATCTTGATCTGGACTCTTCAACACAAAAAAATGGGGAAAATATACAAGAAAGGATGATAAAAGAGGGAGATACAGTCACAATAAATACAAAGGAAGGGGAAAAAATTTTAAATATTGTTGGTGTTATCCATTGTTTTAAAGATGAAATGCCTGCTTCATTAAACCCAATGGTAACATATGGTGTATTGTGTAATGAGAGTACATATCGAAGTATTTGTGGAAAATATTCACCTTGTTATGTAACTGTTGGTGTACAAAAAGGAACAATTCCATATCAGACAGATATTGAATTATCAAAAGTAAATACTTCTCTTTATTTTGAAAATAATCGGGTAGAGAGAGAAGAACAACTAAACAATCTCATATTAAAAGTTATAATGACATTTGTATTAACTGTGATTGGATTATTATTTTTACTACTTATTCGTTTAGGAATAGGTTTGTCAATTGAGAAACAAAAAATAAGAAGGTACCAGACACTGTATCAGTTAGGAATGGAAAAAATAATAATATGGAAATATTTTTTGAAAAATAATTTTACAGAAAGTTTTTTTGGTGTATTATTAGGAAACATTGCTTTAGTATTTTATAGATATGTAACGGAGAGGAAGAACTTGATAGAATTTGCGGATTATTCCATACGAAAGTCCCTTTCTTTTTATATGGAAATATGTAAACGGTGTGTGGCATTTACCCATTGGGAATTTTTAATTTTAGTAGTCATAATATTGATATTGCTGAATTTTTTTATTGCGGCAGCATGTGATTATCAAAAAGTGTATGGAAAAATAAAGTAAATTACTAGAAATAGTCTGTAGGATATTCTGATTAATATGTTTGGTAAGTATGGTCATACATATAAAGTTGAGATTACAAGTATTTATGATTTTATAAAATAAATCTGTCAGTCTGTCAGGTTTAATGTAAATTTTTCTTTTGCGAAAAATAGGAGTCAGTAAGTGTATGCAGAAAAGTAAAAAGAACTGAGTTATAATAGAATTAGCAATTAGATATGGAAGAAAGAAAAGCAGAAAGGATATATTATCCTTCTGCTTTTTTTGTACCGAAATTCAGCACAGATTAAATATAAGTAGAGGTGATGACATGGACATTGTACAAATAACAGACAGAATATTAGTATCCATCGGGATAGGAATGAGTGCTGCATTTCAATTATTTCGATTTTCTATCATGACATTAATGCCAGCGATCGAGAATATAAAAACAGATGTAATATGTGAAGGTCTGTCATTAAAAAGAGGACTAATTATAACGGTCAGTATTCTGGTCAGTATATCACCGATTCTTTTAACGATAAAGAATAGTGAACAGAGAAGGAGTCTTTATCATTTACAGATATTTTTGTTGTTATATATATTGTGTACTTATTTTTATGATCTGTGGAAAATTAAGCATTGGCTATATGGGTGTGTCGTGTTAATCTTCTGTATAGATTTGACATGGTGTACTATAGGATTTTGTCAGGAATATGTGCCGAAATTCGGTACACACAAACGTAAAAAAGATTCTGAAAAAAGCAGACTGGAACACTGGAATAGTGAAAAATAATATGATATATTAAAGCTAAATATAAAAGTTGGAGATGGAGTGATATGATAGATAAATATACCGAAAATCTCCGGCAAATCTACTTATAAATGTGCCGAAATTCGGTACGGAACAGGAGGAAGTTATGAGAGAAAAAACGATGAAGAAAGGGCATTTGTTACTGACATTACTTGCTTTTGTATGTTTAATGGGACTGGGAACAATTCATGCAAATGCCGCAACGGTGAAAGCAAAAGTTGATGTAAAAAAATTTTATGGGATTGCGGAGCAAGTTCTTCAGGAGATTAATAGGCAGAGAAGAAATAACGGTTTATCAGATTTAAAAATGGATGCCAATTTTACAGAAGTAGCGATGGACATAGCACTGCAAAAACAGGGAGGCGATGCATCAGCAAGTAATCCCGAAATCTATAATAATGTATATGTAAGAAAAGATGCTATGGAAATAGACGATATAGATGGTTATGATGAATACAGCGATAATTTATGGAAAGAAACTAGAAATGGAAAAGAAAAAATATTAAATCATATCAAAAAAGTAGGTACTTTCCTTTATAAAGAGAGTGATATTACTTCTAAAATAGGGATAGGTGTTGTTGCTACAGATGCACCACAGGGAATACCAAGAGAACTTAACTATGGCGGTTTTTGTAATGTAACATATTGTTTTATCAGTAATGAAGTTGGACATGATGATACAAATTACAATCCATATGTAAATAATGGAAAAACTGTTCGGACTCAGATGGATTTGTATATTGATTCATCGAATACCTATTTAATTGTAGATGCTAATGAAAATTGTTTAACTCCAAAGTATACTTATGATGTGATTAAAAAAGGAGAGAAAAGGAAGGCTCATCCAGGTGTATGGCAACATCCAGTAATATTTGGTAAAGTTCATAATGAACTTTGTCGTTTTAAATGTAAACTATCAAATACAGGTGCTTCGTGGAGTAGTTCTGATTCATCTGTAGTATCCGTAGACTCTAATGGGAATATTACAGCAAAGAAAAATGGGATTGCCACAGTGACAGTTAAAGTAGGAAACTTACAGGCAACTAAAAAATATGTTGTTTCTGATGTAATTGGAATGGATACAGATACACTTTTATATCTTCCGAATTGGAAATCTAAATCAGATATTCCTAAAGAATATACGGGAAACTGTTATGCCGGCGGATATGCTCTTGAAGTAAAAAATGGTCGGATTACATGGTCGAAAAATATGAAAACAAATAAGATTACAAGACCAGGAAGTAAAAAAAGCACAGTAAAGACAAAGAAATTAAAAGGAAGCTATTACAAGATTATTTCAAAATCTAAAAGGACAGTCCAGTATGTAAAACCTGTTAAGAAAAATATTATTTCTGTAACTATTCCATCTTCGATAAAGCTTAACGGAAAAAGATATAAAGTAACAGGAATTGCAGCGAATGCTTTTAAGAATTGTAAAAAATTAAAGAAAGTAACGATAGGTATAAATGTTAACAGCATTGGAAAAAGAGCATTTTATGGATGTTCTAAGTTACAGACAATTAAAGTAAAAACTTCCAAGTTAACTGGTAGTCGAGTTGGAAAACAGGCATTTAAAGGACTTAATAAAAAAGCAGTAATTAAAGTTCCAAAGAAACAGTTAAAAGCTTATAAGAGACTTTTTAGAGTAAAAGGTGTTGGAAAAAAAGTAACTATTAAAAAATAGAAAATTGAGTACGGAAAAGGATATTCGAAAGAATGTCCTTTTTTTGTACCCATTTTTAAACAGAGAAAGGAAGAAATGTACTGTGATACGAGGACCACCATAAACGAACAGAGCCTTATAAATAAAATAAGAAGATAAAGGAGAGAAGCTATGAAGATAAAAATGATATTAAAAAAGGGAATGGTCTTTCTGTTTGCAGCAGCAATGGCAGTGACAGGAGTGTTTTCCTTGGGCGTAATGGCAGCTTCTGGCTTAGAAGGAGCATATATTAGTCCAAAATCAAAGATGGGGTTGGAGTTTGCCAATAACTTTGACAGGACAGTATCCAAAAGTCAGGTAGATGTTCCAAATTTTATGGCAGATAGTGATAGTAATGGCGAAGAACCAAATAAGAGTTTCAATGCTCAGCAGGTAGCAGCAGGTAACTCCGATGCTGGTCAGAAATGGCGTGGTTTTGCCGCCTACGCAAAAAATCATGACCCATCTGATTTTTGGGTAAAGTATAAAAATGTTACGACAGCAAATGGAAAGTCGGTTGATTTAAAAATAGAAGTGACCGATTGGAAAACACAGAACGACGAATCCAAACCATTACCATCAAATGGTGATATGTTCGGGCATGATAACAATTCAGCACATCTTGGATATGCTATTGGTTTTTCTTATAAGAAAACGGGAGTTGTCATGTTCTCTGGTTTTAAATGGGTAAAATTTAAATATACGTTTTTATATAATGGGACGAATACAAAAGCTCCATTTACTGGATTTGCTACATTCCAGGATATTGATCAGAATCAGTATGTAACCATCACTGATGGAATGGAAAATATCGTAAATACATCTTATATTGGAGGTAGCGATGGAAATACATGGTGTGAACCAGACGGATGGACATACAAAGCAATTAAAGACCAGAATGCTTCTTCAGATATGGGAAAAGATACATTTAATAAAACATGTATCTCACTTTATGTAAAAAATATGACCGATATGTCTATCAAATACGGATGGACAGGTCATACAGCGATTGCCTATTTTGATTTAGCCCCATGGGCAATGAATTCTTTTGAAGAAAATCAAAATCCAGATACACCAAAAAAATTAATTCAGAATGGAAGTTCATGGATTAGTAATGAAAAAACATCTGCAGTAAATTATGAATTAGGTGATACATATTCATACCGTTATGAAGATAGTATTCCAGACTATGCTTCTGATACGTTAGAGAAATTAAGAAATCAGAGTCAAACAGCAGTATCCTCTTATGTATGGGAAGACGCTATAGATGATGGACTTAGCTATGTATCAAATTCTTTGCAAGTAAATGTAGGTGGGCAAGATTTTACAAGTAAGTTTACAGATTCTTCGAGTGGACAACATCTCAAATTTAGTGCCAAAACGGATGCATTAAGTAATACAGCTTTTTATGGAAAAAAAGTAACTATTACATTTAAAGTAAAGATTAAAGATGCGTCATATAGCTGGCTTGGGCATGAGCGTACTTCAGATAACAAATACCGTTTGATTCCAAATGCAGCTAAAAGGAGCATGAAATATCTGAAGAAGCTGACATACGACAGTAAAAATAAGATGTACGATATAACAGACGGAGATTATGGCTCTGCTTCACAGAACACTTCCACCGTTTGGTCAAAAGTCCCTATCGGTGATCCAAACAATCCAGACCCAGACCCGAAGAAAACGGTTTCAGATGATGACGAGAAGAATGTGCTGAGTAATACACTTACCAATGCGGATGAGACATTTACTTATACTGTTTCTAAGGAAATTGAAAAGAACATGCCTTCTACCGCAAAGTATTCCAAGTTTGTGATCAAGGATGCTGTTGATTCCTGCCTGACGATTGATTCCGTTAAGTTTTATGTAGGAGATAAAGATGTCACGAATAATTTCACCCCAACTTCTGCAAGTAAGGGCAATTATTTAGAATATGCAGCATCTTCTGATTTACTAAATAACAAAGATTTCTATGGGAATAATGCAGGAACGACCGTAAAGATGGTTGTAAAAACACACATTGATGCAAAGAAAGTTTCGATTGAGACACTCCGGGCGCATGGACACCTTGTGGAGAACGATAAAAAGACAGAGACAGACATTAAGATTAAAAATGAGACAACAGTTACAACAACAAAAGCCGATAACCAGGGTACATGGGATGTCGATAAGAAGGTAACCCCACCACCTACAACAACGGATTCTCCTGTACCATCTATCAAAGACCCAGTGAAAAAAGTATCGGATAGTGATGACCTGAACTGGGATGCGACAGTAAAACAGGATGGAGAAAAAACACCAGGAAGCCATAACCGTGTCACAGATGTAACAAATCAGTGGCTCTATACTTTAACACAGGAAATCCCGGCACATACGGTAGAGTTATTCCATTACAAATCCTTTACTATCACAGATGCAGTAGATTCCTGTCTTTCTTATGATGTAAAAGACATTACAATCAAAGCAGGGGACAAGGATTATACCGATAAATTTGACGTGACAAAAGGGGAAGATAACAGCATTACCCTTACAGCAAAAGCTGATGTGTTAACTTCAGATGAATTCTACGGTGGAAATGCTGGTAATAAGATCGTTGTTTCCTTCCCTGTAAAGATCTCAGCCGATGCAGAAACTTTAAAAGATGAAAATCTTGGGCACCTTGAAATAGATGGTAAGAAGTTGGCACATCTGCAGAAAGTATCTGACCTGCAGAAATTATCTGGCTTTACTGACTTAGTAAAGAGTAAAGATAACGAGTATGTCTATGCGTTCTTGAATCAGGCAAAAACACATATTGACTCCCAGATTAAATATGAGGGACAGACAGGTGTGAAAGACCGTACAACAGATAAAGTGCAGACAGCAGTAGAAACAGCCGACCCAACAATCAAGAAAGAAAGCAGCAAGTATGAATGGCAGGTTGGTGATAAAGTAGATTATACAATCAATGTCGGTGATGCAAACAGCAACAGTATCGCAGATAATGTTGTCGTTACCGATGAAAGCCTTCCAAAGGCAATGCTCCCGGATAAAGATTCCATTACGATCAGCAGCACTTTTGACAAAGAAAAATCCGGGGCACCAGAGGACAGAGACATCAGTAAGGATGCGAAGGTTGAATATACAGAGAAAGGATTTGTTATCACTATCCCGAAACTGTACCGTGGGGAAGCTGCAACAATCAAACTGACCTGTACAGCAAAAGAAAAATCTACCTACGATTCCATCACAGACCAGTGGGCAGACTGCCTTGAAAAAGCAAATGCAGATAAGAAACTTACTTGTGTGAACGGGGAAGTGATTGAAAACCGGGCATTTGTTACTGCTACTTTAATGTTAAAGGACAAGGATACCCCTCCAGATGATCTGGAACGTGTATGGGTGAACACTCCTCATCTGAACATTAAAAAGTCCGTAGAAAAGAAGGAATACAATGTAGGAGAAACAGTAAAATATACTCTCGTTGTTACAAATGTACATGAAGGTACATTAGCAAGAGATATTGTCATCACTGACCAGTTACAGACTCCGGGTGAGACTATCGTTGAAGGCACTATCCGATTAAAGGATGAGACAGGGGCAGTATATGACCTTGGTAAAAAAGCTGGAAAAGATGCTGAGAAACCTTATCTTGAGACACAGGATGATACTTCCTTTAAGATCACAACAGGAATGAACTTACGTTATGACGGAGAATCTCCATTTAAGAAGTTAGCAGAGATTGATGATAAAGTTCACTGGAAGAATAAGGAAGGCTTGACTCAGGAAGAGTGGGATGCACCGATTACCCATACAAAATTCACGGTAACTTATGAAGCGAAGATAAATAAAGAGCCTGCTGACACAAATCAGTTTGTAAATGTTGCGACTGCAAAAGGCTCTAATACAGACGAAGTAAAAGATGATGAGATTGTTTACTTAAAAACTCCTGTTATCAAAGTGGAAAAAGAAAGTGATAAGGATTCTTACCAGAAAGGTGAGACTGCAAAATATCACTTAACTGTAACACAGACAAGAGAGGACAGAACTGCAGTAAATGTAGTGATCAAGGATGCCTTAAAAGATGAAGATTCCGAAAAAGAAAGAATCAAAGGCGATACGATTAAGGTCTACTACAACGGCAATGAGTTTACACCAGTTTCTGTAAAATCCGATGATACTTCCTTTACAATCGAGACAGGAAAAAATCTTACAGTAAAAGATAAGTTAGAAGTTACTTATGACGCTGAGGTTCTTTCTGACCTGAATAAAGATTCTATCACTAATATTGTAAAGGCAAAGGCAGATAACGCTTATGCAGAAATTGAACTTGACGTTCCAGTTACAAAGGTAACACAGAATATCTCTGCAAGGAAAACATCAAACCCGGCATCTGGAACAGTCGTAAAACAGGGTGGACAGATTATCTATTACATTGACGTTCATAATGATTCTGAAACAACCTTGAAGAATGTTCTCGTAAGGGATGCCATTCCAGAACTTAGCAATTATGTAGATGGTTCAGCTTCTAATGATGGCAAGATTATGGAAATCAATGGAAAACAGTATATCACTTATATCATTGATACCCTTCGTGCAGGAAGTACGCAGACGCTTTCTTTTGCTGTCACTGTGGATGAAAAGGCAACATCAGAAGATGTTATCTTAAATACGGCAGAGATTAAAGAAACAACTGATAAAGATTTAAACGAAGATGGAAATATTCCAGATGACCTCTGGAATGAGGATTTCAAGGAAACAAATACAACGAAACATCCACTGTCAAACTGGGCTACGGATATTAAGACCGTAAAGGTAGGTACGCCAGACAGCTATATCGAAAAGAGGGCAGATTCCGCCGTTTATGATGTAGGAGAGACAATCCATTATACGATTGTTGCAGAGCAGACAACAAAGGACGGAAAATTGACAAATGCTGTTGTAGAGGATAAAGACCTTCCTGACGGTGTAGATATTGATTATGATTCTATCAAAGTGGATGGAAACACAGTACCAGAACAGGATACAATGACATCGGATACAAACAGTATCTATCTCATCCGCACGAAGAAGGGATTTAAAGTTGTTTATCCAGAACTTTCCGAAAAATCTACAATCACATTTGATGCCGTAATCAAGAGTGAGAAATTGGTAGGCAAGAAGATTCCAAATAAAGCAACGATCATTTCTGACCAGACCCCGGAGAAAGAAGCAGTAGTCAATGTAAAAGTACCGAAAAATCCAGTGGAAAAGGTTATCAAGAAGATAATCAACCGAAAGGGTGTATCTGGAAACAGTTCACCAAAGGGTGTTAAAACTGGTTTAAGCACACATACAGGATTATTTGCAGGTATCGCAGCCGTACTCTTAGCAGCCGCAGCTATTCTTATTAAAAAGAGACGGAATGCGAAAAAGAAACCAATGACTTTAGAAAAATTCTAAATCTGTAGACAAAAATAAGGAGGGAGCTTGTCGGCTCTCTCTTTTTATAGGAGGGGAATTATGGAAAAGATACTCCGTTTAAATCTGGCGATATTATTTTTACTGTTTGCAATGATGCTTGTAAGTCCATCTGCGGCATTATTAAAAAATCCAGCAGGCAGTATTACTGTAGAAGCTAAAAGCAAAAAGAAACCGGCAAAGAAAAGCACTACAAGAAAGCCGGTTACAAGAACCAATTATATTACTATGAAGAAAAACGAGAAATTATGGGTCGGTCCAAGTGTAGCAGCGATGCATCCTGAAACCAAAGATTGGAAAAGCAGTAATTCTAAAATAGCAACGGTATCCACGAAAGGAGATGAAGAGGGTTTTCATAAGGTGACTGTGAAGAAAAAAGGAACCGTCACTATTAGCTGTACTGTGAAAAAAACTCTCCGAGGATGGGTAAAAGGTGATGTCCATAAATGGGTAATTACTATTAAGTAAAAAATAACGTGCCGAATTTCGGTACATTTAAAAGAAGATTTTAAACAAAAGTAAATAGGGTGAGCCAGCTGGCTCGCCCTATTTGATGGAGGAGATATGGAAGATTATGCAATCCTGATCATTTTATTCCTGATGGCAGTATGTTTACTGATATTAACAGTCATCGGCTATTGGGGAGTTTTTTGCAAAGCTGGTGAAAAAGGATGGAAAGTGCTGATCCCATTTTATAATGAATATCTGTTATTTAAGATAGCATGGAAACCTTCCATCTGTCTTTTCAAATGGCTCTGCCTTTTTTTGTACGAAGTAGTATCTGTAACATTAAATGCAGGTGTCCTTTTAGATACGCTACAGTTTGTACTACCAAGCATAGCATTTGGATTGACGGTAACGCTTTATTATAGTTTAAGTAGAGCATTTGGACATGGATTTGGTTATACAGTAGGAATCATGTTTTTGCCTTTTATCTTTGCACCGCTTTTAGGAGTAGGAAGAAGCAGATATACCAGACCAGATAAATATAGAGATAAATTTTAAGGAAGGAGGATGTGCCGAATTTCGGTACATAATAAGATGAGTGAATTATTAAACAGAAATACAGACCCTTTGTTTGAAAAGATGGAAAAGATTTTTGCAGAGCGTGATGCGGAATACAAAAAAATGGAAGAAAGAAACCGTATGCGTGAAGAAGCTGTAAAACAGAAAGAAAACAGCTTAAAGAAACAGGAGGAGCAGTTTAACAATCGTGAAGAAAATGTAAGACAGCAGGAAAAAGAGATAGAAGAAAAGATGCAGATGCTCGAAGAAAGACAGCGGGAAACGCAGGAAATGGAAAAGTATCTGCAGAAAAAAAGGTTGGAGTTAGAAGCAGACGAACAGCAGTCCTTACTTGATACTTCCATTCTTAGAGAAGAAATTCGCAATGAAAAATTAAAGCAGCAGAGGCTTAGCCGGGAACTGGAAGATAAACTGGCTGACTTAGGATATTCTTCTGATAACTTTGACCCGGTTGTCTTAGAAGAAAAAGAACAGAAGATAAAAGAACAAGCACAGGAAATCCAGAAACTTAAGGAGGAGATTGAAAAATGGGAAGATAAAGCTGACGAATGGGAAGAAAAAGAGAGTGGTTTTGTCTCACAGATTGATA
>ENA-OOXM01002811-OOXM01002811.1-human-gut-metagenome-genome-assembly--contig:-NODE-2811-length-10596-cov-1.632198_pt1 | contig 10596 bp, 9 predicted proteins | sample MGYA00241589_ERZ501347 | MGnify/ENA primary metagenome ERZ501347 (study PRJEB25962, sample SAMEA2042832) | human gut metagenome | biome: human gut; feature: human-associated habitat; material: faeces...
TTTTCTACTTTTTTAAAATTTTTATTAATTATTTTATCTGTCTGTTCTTTCATAAAATCTCCATTTCTGTGTAATTAACATAAATATTAAATTGGTTTACGAAATTGTATAAAATAATTATAGTCTGTATTCAGATAATTTACAACAAGAAAATCATGCCGGTAGTTTTTGAAAGCCGGCATGATTTTTTTATGTGATTATTTAAATGTTTTTTAAATATTCTTCATCAGGAATATGTGAGTATTTAACTGCTTTTAAAATGGCTGCTGACATAACTTCGGCTGCGAGAGTTCCTACAATATTAATGTCTGCTTTCACAGGCTCATTACCGGATGGAATACTTGCAGCATATATTGTATCGCCGTCTGCCATTGTGCCTACAGGATTGATGCATCTTGCGTAGGCATTTCGTGTCATTGAAGCGATTTTACCCATCTCGGCTTTTGAAAATTCAGCATTTGTTATAATTGCACCGATTGTTGTATTTCCTGTAAATGGGTCTTTTGGCAGCATATTGTGGAGTGCTGCTGTTATGCTGTCGGCAAAGCCTGAACGGTCAGGTTTGTGGAATCCGGCGATTTTTTCTCCTGTTTTGGGATTGAAAATGTCACCGAGTGCATTGACGACAACAATGGCTGTGAGTGTGAGTTTTCCGACTCTCACAGAATGTATTCCAAGACCTGATTTCTGTGCGTAATTCATGCCTCCGATTTTACCGACGGTTGCACCTGTACCGGCACCGACATTGCCGATAATCTCTGATGTTTCATGATTTTTTGCTTCAACGGAATCACCGGCTGTAAAATCAGCAGATGAGCGGTTAAGTGCGTTTGTGCATGCTTCGTAACCCATTTTGTAGTCAGGGCGGACATGCGAATTACCATAACCAAGGTCGAATATGCATGACTGGCATACAAGCGGAACTTTAGCGACGCCGGTATCATATCCGATACCATTATCTTCAAGACATTTCATTACACCATCTGATGCGGCAAGTCCATATGCTGAGCCGCCTGAAAAAACGATTGCATTTACTGGATTGTCAGCTGTGAGCGGCATTGTAAGAGGGGTCTCTCTTGAGGCGGGACCTCCGCCGCTTATATCGCAGCCAACCTTTGCACCGTCAGGAAAGTATATTACCGATACGCCGGTTTTGGCTTTATTGTCTGCTGCATGACCGAGTTTAAATCCAAGTGTGCCATTGGTTGCAGTGTTTACATCAATTTCATTAAAGAACTGATTTTGCTGATTCATTTTTAACGCCTCCTGCTTTTAAAACCTTGTAAAGCGTGCGTGTTAAAATGCTTCCTACAACAAAACAGATTACGGCTTCAATAGCACCCTGAACTCCGACAAATGCGATTACGAACATAAATGGATTTGTGGCACCAAATGCCTGAGCAAAGCCCTGTATATACTCAGTGTTGTAAAAGAATATTACAAGTGAACTCATGAAAAGCAGAGTGTTAAGAAGAGGGCATGCAAGACTTGCAATGTAAAATGATGCCTTTGCAAGGTGCTTTGATTGACGGAGTGCTTTGAATATAAGACCTGTAAGCCAGCCTTCAAGTACACGCATTACAACTGTTGTGATAAATGTTCCCACCGGATTGATTGTAAGAAGTACAGAACCGAATGCACTTATGCCGAAAGTCTGGTAGAAGCTTGTGAGACCAAAAGCCGCACCGCATACCGCACCTCCGGCAGGACCTAACATTACGGCACCGATAGTTACCGGAATAGTCAAAAGTGTTACAGAAAGTCCCGGTGTTTTAATATAACCGAGTGGTGTGAGAGCCATAACGATAATAATTGCGACCATTAACGCAAGCTCGACTAAAAATTTTGTGTTTCCCTTAGAATTCATAATATCCTCCTTGTTTTGCGAAGCAAAATCCGAGCACCTCAGGCGAGGAGAGGATTGCCTCCTTGTTTTGCGAAGCAAAGTCCCAATGTGCATCTTTGATGCAATATGCCTCATGATGATGAAAGGACTTTCTTCTTTTTTAATTAAATATAGGGATAAAAATGAACGCTAAAATTAAAGAGACATCAAGGCTTGTTAGCAGCATGAATGTCTGACATCAGAATAAATACTTTGACTAATACAATCTGTCAGAACAGTTTGTTATGTAACCGCCATAAAGGTCGGTTCTTTTTAAAAGTATTTAAAATAAAATATAGTGAATAAAGCTGATGCATTTTCTTTAAAGAATAACGCTCATTAATATATTAGCACAAGTTATTAAAAAAAACAATGTAAATGAGAAATAATATGGTTGATTTTTCAAGTAATATACTATATACTATAACTATATAGTATGAGTGTATAAGTAGATATAGAAAAGAAAAGAGGCATTTATGAACCTATTTTTAAAATATATAAAGCCATATGTTTATTATTATATTTTAGGACCGATTTTTATGCTGGTTGAAGTTGCGGGTGAGATTATCCTGCCATGGCTGTTGTCAAAGATTATTAATGTCGGAGCAGCCAATCATGATGTAGGATATATAACAAGAATCGGGCTTGTCATGGTTTTAGTGGCAGTATGTATGGCGGTCGGAGGCGTGCTTGGTGCATGGTTTGCGGCTAATGCAGCCATGAATTTTGGTGCTGACCTGCGTATGGATTTATTTGAAAAGATACAGAAGTTTTCATTTAACAATATAGATAAGTTTTCAACAGGGTCGCTTATTACAAGGCTTACCAATGATATTACGCAGATTCAGAATATGATAATGCAGACACTCCGGGCGTGCCTTCGGTCTCCGGGAATACTTATAGGTGCAATAACTATGGCATTTGTAATAAGTCCATCGCTTGCTATTGTATTTATAATTGTAGTTCCTGTACTTGTTATTTCTATTATTATAATAATGAAGAAAGCATTTCCAAGATTTAAGGCTTTGCAAAACAGCATTGACAGTCTTAATTCGTGCGTTCAGGAGGGACTTGTCAACATTAGGCTTATTAAGTCATTTGTGAGAAAGGATTACGAGGAAAAGCGGTTTGATGAGCATAATAAGGATTTGTTTGATAAAAATATCCACGCCATGAATATTATGATTAAGTATCAGCCTGTCATGACGCTTGCACTCAATGCTACGACCGTTGCTGTTGTATGGTTTGGCGGCAATATGATTATAGGTGGGAAGATGCAGGCGGGTGACCTTACGGCATTTATTAATTATATAGTCCAGATTATGGGAAGTCTTACGATGCTTTCAATTGTATTTTTAAATTGGGCAAGAGCAGTCGCATCATTTAGAAGAGTAAGAGAGGTGCTTGAAGAAGAGATTGACCTGACAGATGATAATGCATTATATAAGGAAAGAAAAGTTGAGGATGGAAATATATCATTTAAAAATGTGTCGTTCAGATATTATAAGAACAGTGAAGAAAATGTCTTGTCGAATATAAGCTTCGATGTAAAAGCAGGACAGACACTTGGTATTATCGGTCCGACAGGAAGTGGCAAGACTACACTTGTGTCCCTTATTTCTCGTCTTTATGATGTTGATGCGGGTGAAGTATGTGTGGATGGAGTTAATGTCAAAGAGTATTCGCTTGATAATTTAAGAAATGGTATAGGCATGGTACTTCAGAAAAATACGCTGTTTTCGGGAGATATTTATGAAAATCTCAGGTGGGGCAATGAAAATGCAGATGAAAAAACGATTGCACAGGCAGCGGCAGACGCACAGGCTGATAAGTTTATAAGAGGTTTTAGAGAAGGATATAATACACAGCTTGGACAAGGTGGTTCTAATGTGTCGGGCGGACAGAAGCAGAGGATTTCGATTGCAAGAGTATTTCTTAAGAACCCGCCGATATTGATTTTGGACGAGGCGACCAGTGCGCTTGACAATGAGAGTGAGCGCTGGATCCAGCAGAGCCTGGAAGAGCTTGCGAAGAACCGGACCACGATCACGATCGCACACCGGCTTTCTACGATCCGCAATGCGGATGAGATTCTTGTGGTTGCAAATAATGGAATCGCTGAACGGGGAAATCATGATGAATTGCTTGAGCAGGGTGGAATTTATGCGCATTATTATGAGATGTCATAATAGTAAGTGAGAAAATCAAAATAAGTAAACAAAAAAGCTTCTTTTCAGAAAAACAGGAGGGCCGTTTCTGAAAAAGAAGCTTTTTATATTGTAAAATTGTAAGCAGTGTGTGCTGGTCTATATTTGCAAAACATTACACAGCTTAATCACACATATGGCAGGCTGCGCATGCAGACGGTGTCGTTGCGCATCCGCCGAGAGCTGTCTCCCGAAGCTCTGCCGGAAGACGCTTTCCTACAGTGTACACCGCTTCCAGCATTTCATCGAATGGAATCAGCTGGCGTACTCCGGAAAGGGCGATCTCTGCAGCGATCGTTGCATTTGCCACACCGGCAGCATTACGGTTCTGGCAAGGATATTCGACCAGCCCGCCGACCGGATCGCAGACCAGACCGAGCATATTCATAAGAACAGTGGATGCTGCGGCAAGGGATTGTTCCGGGGATCCGCCCATCAGTTCAACGGTTGCAGATGCCGCCATTGCAGATGCGATTCCGACTTCTGCCTGACATCCACCGACTGCTCCGGCGACAGTTGCATTGCGCATAGCAAGATAACCGATCGCGCTGGCATTATAAAGTCCCTGCTTGATCTGTTCATCGGAAAGATCATAGGTTTCCTGGAGGGCAAGCAGAAGTCCCGGAACGATACCGGCAGATCCGGCAGTCGGGGAAGCTACGATCACACCCATGGAAGCATTGGTTTCCAGAGTTGCCATCGCGTAAATGACAGCTCTTTCCAGAAGATCTCCGCAAAGACCTTTTCCGGTATCTTTGTGATCTGAGATCTTTTTTGCTTCGCCACCGATCAGTCCACCCATGGATTTGACCGGGGTATGGATCGGAGTAGAAGCGGCTGATTTCATGATCTCAAGAACACGATCCATTTTGCGGTCTGTCTCTTCCGGATCCTGTTCTCCCTCTGTGAGCTCTCTCTGAAGCATCACAGCAGAAATTGAAAGGCCTTGTTCCTGACAGACTTTTAATAATTCTTTTGCATTTCTAAAATCCATAATCTGTATTCTCCTTCCAATTACATCTGAACAACCATAACGTTGTATACATTTTTGTTTCTTCTGATTGTATCTGCGATATCTTCCGGTACCAGATCATCGGATTCTACGATGGTATAAGCGGTATTTCCTTTGGATTCGCGGAACAGACGCATGAATGCGATATTGATTCCAAGTTCACTGAGGCATTTGGTAATGTAAGCAACAACGCCCGGTGCATCTTTCTGGACGACGACGATCGAGCTGTATTCTCCGGTAAAATCAACCTCCACACCATTGATCCGGCACAGGCGGGCTTTTCCGCCACCGAGAGATTCTCCGCGGATCGTCATCTCCTGCCCTTCTTCATTTACCATCAGGATATCGACGGTATTCGGGTGTACGTCGGTTTCTACGTTGTTCGGAATGAAAGAATATTCGATTCCGTTGTCTGTCGCGATCTGGAAGGAATCGCGGATGCGCACGTCATCGGTGGCAAATCCCATAATACCGCCGAGAAGAGCACGGTCCGTACCATGACCGTGATAGGTTTTGGCAAAAGATCCATAAAGGGTAAATTCTACTTTTTTAAGAGAACCGGTGAGAAGCTTTCTTGCAAGCAGAGCGATTCTGGCAGCTCCCGCAGTATGGGAGCTTGATGGTCCGATCATATTCGGTCCCATGACATCAAAAACACTGATAAAGGACATAGTAAACCTCCTGTAAAATAATTGTTTCACGTAAGTAAAAAGGATTGACGTCTTATTAGTTATATTGTACCATCAACTTATGAGTGAAACAAATTCATAGATTTTATGAAGATGTTGAAAATTTTTCATAATGGAGTCAGAAGATGGAATTACGTCAATTACAGACTTTTATACAGATCGCGCAGATGCAGAGCTTTTCCAGAACGGCAGAGATGCTGGGGTATTCGCAGTCGGCAGTGACGGTTCAGATCCGACAGCTGGAAAACGAACTTGGGAAAAGGCTGTTCGACAGGACAGGAAAGAAAGTGGTGCTTACCCCGCAGGGGGAAGAATTTCTGGAGTATGCCAACCGGATCCTTTATGATGTTCATCAGGCGAAAGCATCCATGAATGATACGGATGAATTGAAAAACCCACTTCACATTGGGACGATCGAGTCTCTGTGTACGGTGAAATTTCCAAAGATCATAAGGAAATTCAGGGAACAGTATCCCAGGGTTTCTATCCGGATTACGGTAGATTCTCCGGAAAAGCTGATCCAGATGATGGAACATAATGAACTGGATCTGATCTATATTCTGGATACACCAAGATGGGACAGCAACTGGATCAAGGTGATGGAGAAGGCAGAACCGGTTATGTTTGTGACATCAGTCAGTCACCGGCTGGCAAAAGAAAGAAATTTATTGCTTGATGATCTGCTGAAAGAGTCTTTTTATCTTACAGAGCGCAATGCCAATTACAGGCAGGCACTTGATGGTCAGCTGGCGTTAAGAAGAAAAGAGCTTTCTCCGATGCTGGAGATCAGTGATACTGCATTTATCAAAAAAATGCTGATGCGTGGGGGAGGCGTTTCATTCCTTCCACGTTTTGCAGTAGAAGATGATATTGAGAAAAAGAAACTCACACTTTTGGATGTGAAAGATATAGAAATTACGATGTATCGTCAGATTTTCTATCATAAAAATAAGTTCAAGACAAAAGAGATGGAGAAATTTGCAGAGTTTGCACTGGAGGACAACTAAGAGAAAATACGGCTATGGATAAGAAAAATACTGATTTTGGCTTGGATGTATTACGAAAATTTATCTGAAGAGCAGGGAGAGCATAATATTTTCTACGTCATCTTGCGAAGTCTCAAAAAAGGATTTATACTAAAAATTAGCAGAAAATCATAAGAGGAAAGAAGGAAATAAAAGATGGAAAATTTCACATTTTATGCACCGACTTATTTTGCTTTTGGTAAGGATACAGAAAATGATACCGGAAAGTATGTAAAACGTTTTGGCGGCAGTCGTGTACTGCTCCATTATGGCGGAGGTTCTGTCATTCGTTCCGGACTTTTGGATCGTGTTAAGAAATCTCTGGACGGAGAAGGGGTTTCTTATGTAGAATTAGGCGGCGTAAAGCCAAATCCGAGAAGTGGTCTTGTATATGAAGGAATCGATCTGTGCCGGAAAGAAAAAGTAGATTTTGTACTGGCAGTCGGAGGCGGAAGTACAATTGATTCCGCAAAGGCAATTGCGGCAGGTGCAGTATACGATGGAGATTTCTGGGATTATTATGAAGGAAAGCTTGTCGAGGAAGCACTTCCGATCGGAACAGTTATTACGATTTCAGCTGCAGGAAGTGAAGGATCACCGGACTCTGTTATTACAAAAGAAGAAGGAATGTTCAAAAGAGGGGCAACCGGAGAAGCATTCCGTCCGAAATTCACGATCATGAACCCGGCACTTACACAGACACTTCCGGCATATCAGACAGCTTGCGGAATTACAGATATTATGGCACATCTGTATGAGCGTTATCTGACCAATACCGAAGAAGTAGAAGTGACAGACCGTATGATCGAAGGGCTTCTTCTGACGATGATCCATGAAGGACCGAGAGTCATTGCAGACCCGGATAATTATCAGGCAAGAGCAAACATTATGTGGGCAGGTATGATGGCACACAATAATTCCTGCGGAGTAGGACGTACACAGGACTGGACAAGCCATAACATCGAGCACGAATTATCTGCATTGTATGACTGCGCGCACGGTGCAGGGCTTGCGGTTGTTATGCCGGCTGTATTTACTTATACACTGGAACACAATGTGATGCGTTTTGCACAGGCTGCAGTCCGTGTCTGGGGCTGTCAGATGGATTTTGCAGATCCAAAGAGAACGGCACTGGAAGGAATTGAGGCACTTCGAAACTTTTTAATTTCGATTGGGATGCCAAAGAATTTTGCAGAGCTTGGAGCCAAAGAAGAAGATATTGAAAAGCTGGCACATACCTGCTGTTATGGAGATGTAAATACTGGTACAGTGGAAGGATTTGCAACTCTTGATCAGAAAGATGTGGAAAATATTTATAAACTGATGGTATTTTAGAAAAAGAAATATCGGAAATTTGGAAGAGGGAGTGTGTGACTTAAACTCAAGTCATACACTCCCTCTTTTTGAAACGTCTATTTTCCAACAGGCTATGCATTTTCATAAATCGGTTCGAAATCATCTGCGCCGTGTCCACAGAGCGGGCAGGTGAATGCTTCCGGAAGATTGCTTCCTTCGTATACATAATTGCAGATCTTACAGCGCCATCCGATAATCTTCTTATCCTCTTTTTTCTGTTCTGGTTTTGGCTTTACATGTGCCTGATAATCTGCGTAAGTCAGAGGCGGATTGTCACTTAAAAGTTTCGCATCGGTTACTTCAGCAATAAAAAGGGTATGTGTTCCAAGATCCTGTCTGGAAACTACTTTTGCGCTGAGAACAGAACAAGTCTGCCATCCGAGGTAAGGAACTGCATTTTCATCTGCAGGTGCAGTGATATTTGCGAATTTATCAACATCTCTGCCGGACTGGAAACCGAAATGCCGGATCGTTTCAAAAGAGCAGGTCTGGTCAAGCAGGCTTAACGTAAAAATGCCGCTCTCTTTGATCAGATCACAGGTATAGTTGCTATTCAGCACAGAGATTGCGATCCGTACCGGATTATTCGCAACCTGGATGCAGGTGTTGGTAATACATCCGTTTACTACATTCCCAGAGCGTGTTGCAAGCATAAATACTCCATAAGATAAATTGTAAAGTGCTTTTTTATCCATATAACATTCCTCCTAACTTTCAAAACTTGATAATAAGAATCATTACTATAATTAAAGAATACATGATAAAAGAAAAATTGTCAATTATAAAATCAAGATTTCCGGAAAATCAGAATCACAAAAAATGTGATGATTTCTGATCCTAAGAAGGAAAGCCAGATTCCATTCAGCCCCAGAATCTGTGAGAACAGAATCGCACAGAAAGCAATTGCGATAATGCCGCGCATAACAGAACCAAGGACGGCAGGACGTGCCCGGTCGATTGCGGAAAAATAGGCAACCAGCACAATATTGATACCGGCGACTAAAAAGCCCAGGAAATAAAGCCTAAGACCAGTATGGGCGTAAGCAAGCAGCTGGAGATTATGTTCGCTGTTAAAGATACTGATAAAGGTATCCGTAAATCCGTAGATCAGTACAACGATCACAAGCTCGATCAGAAGTGCTGCAGCAAGAGACCAGTTGAGAAATTTACGGACTAGATCATGTTCACCCTTTCCGTAACTCTGGCTGATCAGCGGCTGTGCACCCTGGGCAAGTCCGTTTAGGATCGCCATTGCGACCAGTGAAATATTTGCAACTACGCCGTAGGCTGCGATCCCGATATTTCCCGCAATGCGCAGGATCAGCATGTTAAATATAATCGTAATGACAGCGGAAGAAATTTCAGCAAAAAATGCAGAAACACCAAGCTGGCAGCATCCGATGATCCGGCGAAGAGAGGGCTTGCGCCAGTGAAACTCTACATGGTTATTCTTTCCAAGATAATGTGTCGAACATACCAGCATCGTCACAACCGGTGAAAGAGCGGTTGCAAGTGCAGCTCCCAGAAATCCAAGATTCAAAGGGAACATGAAAATATAGTCAAATAAAATATTAAAGAAGCTTCCGGAAATGGAACCGATCATGGCGATAGAGGTCGCATGGTCATTCCTCGCAAATGCCGTGAAGGTATAGTTTGACATAAAAAACGGGGTAAAGAGCAGGACGATACGCATATAATTACGTCCAAGCCGGATGAGCCCGGCATCTGCCCCTAAAAGTGCAAGTGCTTTATGCGGAATGAAGATTCCGGTGAGCATAAAAGGAATGCTGCATATGAGACACCAGAAGATGGACTGGGTAAAATAGTAGTCCGAAGGTGAACCTTGGGCTGTGCTGATATTGTATCGTGTGGCGGAGCCGATTCCGATCATCGAACCGATTGCGAAGACCAGACCGAACACCGGCAGGATCAGATTCAGGGCAGCAAGTCCATCTGCACCGCATTTGTAAGAGATAAAAAAGGTATCTGCCAGAATGTAGACGGAGACACCGATCATTCCGGAAATACTCTGGGAAATGTATTTTAAAAATTTATGAAACATGTTTTTGAATTCCTCGTCTTTCTTAAAGTCAGATTAAATGAAATAACCATCTGTACCAGCCTGGTAATAGGCGGACTCTGATATCTCCATATAAGAATAGCATAAACATACTGGTTTGTCGAAAAAATAATCTTGCAATTACTGCGGTAACGTGCTATAGTAAGTTTTGTAAAACCAAATAATGCTTCAGGGCGGGGCGAAATTCCCCACCGGCGGTAAAGCCCGCGAGCCATAAGGCATGAACTGGTGAGATTCCAGTGCCGACAGTAAAGTCTGGATGGAAGAAGTTGAATCGTTGCTGATAGAAGCGGTTTCTATCATATATGCAGGAATAAAAAGTAAAACGCTCTGGAATGGGAA
>ENA-OOXM01002812-OOXM01002812.1-human-gut-metagenome-genome-assembly--contig:-NODE-2812-length-10588-cov-2.258901_pt1 | contig 10588 bp, 9 predicted proteins | sample MGYA00241589_ERZ501347 | MGnify/ENA primary metagenome ERZ501347 (study PRJEB25962, sample SAMEA2042832) | human gut metagenome | biome: human gut; feature: human-associated habitat; material: faeces...
GTTCCCATTGCTACAATAGTAAGGCCGACAATCAATTGCGGGATTCCCAACTTCCCTGCAATTCCTGCTGCACCATCTACAAAAAAATCTGCTCCTTTTACTAAAAGGACAAATCCGACACATAAAAGTAAAATCTGAAGTATCATTAAGTCATTCTCCTTCTAAATATTTATCTACTCTCGAAATTCTGTACATTCTCAAAATCCAATGCAAAAGCAGACATTTTAAAACGTGTGTGAAAATTCTTCATTGCGTGCTTGAAACATACTCCAAGAGTACACTACTCTTAGAGCGTGTAACTTACAAAAGTCAAGGCTTCTTGTTTCATTTCGGAGTATATTTGAATATATTTACTGAAGGTGATAGTGAGGAAGTTCTGCCTGCTTTCCAAAGCTTTCTTTATGAAGGGCATCCATAACTTTTTCTACTGGACAAATGTCATGTTCTTCCCGCAGGAATTCAAAGATTTCTTCGATTCCCTCTCCAGTATAGGCACTTGTAAAAAATATTTTTTTACACCCAGTGAGTTTTAGCCATTCGGCTGCCTGCTGTGGATTCGCTGCCCAGTGGTCAATCTTGGTTACAATTCCCACTTCGTCGCGGTTTCCAAGCGGTGTTATGTTTGGAGGATATAAAGAATAGGGTTCTGTCGCACTTAACACAATTCCTACCACATCGGATTCTGCAGCATACAGATCAATCGTATGCGCCAAATCCAGATTCTCCGCATATTCGCCCGGCATATCAATGACACAGTCATACTGGCTGACATATTGTGTCTTTTTATAGGTAATATTCTCCCCACGTAAAACCTGCTTTAGTGTTGTCTTCCCACTTTCACTTCTTCCAATTAACAATATCCTTCTCATATAACTTCCCCCTGCTTTTTAGTTGCCATACATCATATATAGTTATACTCCCATAAAGAACATCAATGCAGCCCATGTAAATAATGGATAATACATTCCATGTTCGTCTCTTCCTTTACAAAGATATTCTTCGGCATCTTCTTTACTTACCAGACGGAATCCCTCAAACACTTCTGAACCTTCTGCCCCATCATGGTTCATCTTTGGCATCTCATCACGGTTGATGGAAATGTATACTAAAGCGTTCCCTTCGTCTGTCATGCCCGGTGTACTGAATACGCATGGAGAAACAACTTTGATCTCATCGGATTCCTCCACTTCGATTCCTGTCTCCTCTTTCAACTCACGAATGGCAGTATCTACAAGAGCATTCGGATTATTCCAGTCTCCTTTATCAATGAGTCCTGCCGGAACACTTAACATATACTGTCCGACCGGATAACGATACTCCCAGTTTAAGAGAAGCTTCTTTGGCTGCCCCTTAATATTAAGAACAACGAAACAGCTTACTGCATCTGGCTGCATGGTTCCACACTCTTCATCTGGTGTCAGTGCAACCATTCTATCCTTGTTTCTTCGGCTGGCACAGTAGTAATGGCCACCCTCTCTGTACTGTAAATCATACAGGTTCATATATTCTGATTCATAAATGGTTTCCATTTTTCCGTTATACATAATTTTATCGCCTTTCTTGCTATAAAAAATCCTAAAAGAAATACCATTTTACACAAAAGCGGTACTTCTTTTAGGATATATTGTCATACATTTAAATGGCTTTGTCAAGGTGATTCTGTGGTAAAATCCGATGTACAACCATGCACAACACAGCAGTAATTACAATATCCGGCAGTGTGTAACCGATTATGATATCTACATGCATCAATGCACGGTATAAAATAAGTCCAATAAGCCATACAGCCAGGTTTGCCCAATCCCATTCTTTCACAGCTCTTCTCTTTTTATTAAAGAAGAAATCAGCAATCATAACTGCAATCATCGGCGCAAACACGGAGTTAATCAGATAAAGAAATTCTTCGATATTGTCCATTGGATAAAGAATTGCCGCAATCGTACCAACGATAACTACAACGACAGAAATGTATTTTCCATTGATTTTTTTAGAAAAACTCTCCCCGACAACTTCACCAGAAACACCTGCAGAATGTGCTGCCAAAAAGTTAGTGGTAACGGTAGAAAAAACAATAATAAGAAGTCCGACTACACCAAGACCTGCACGAAGAGAAATCTGTGCGATATCAGAAGTTCCCATACCGATTGCAGCAGACATTCCGATAATATACATCCAGCAGCTTACGAGTCCGTAAACAATTGTGCTTACTGTCGTCGCCTTTACTGGCTTTGTGCTGTTTGAAGTGTAATCACTGATTACCGGAATCCAGGACAATGGCATGGATGCGGCAAGTTCAATCGCTGCACCAAAAGAAAGTGTTTCACCACTCACACTACCGCCGTTTAAAAATGCCCCTGCGTTGCCCTTTGTCACGATAACAAAACATAAAGCGACTGTCATTAAAAATAATGCCGTCATCGCAACCATATTGATTTTTTCAAGACGTTTTAAACCGACCAGAACCCACACAAGCAGTAACACACCGATGATGGCACACCACACACCTGCTCCTGCAGAAAAAATACCATTCGCTGCCAAAGCTCCGTCATAATTTAAAATCGCAAGCCAGCCTGCAAGCTGTAAAATATTTAAAATAGAAAATGGCAGGTTTCCCTTTCGTCCAAAGCTGACTGCAACGGTCTCCATAGCATTATTGTTTGTCTTTGCTCCAAGATATCCTGCTAAAAATAACAGAATACATCCAATAACGTGACCAATTAAAATAGCCAGAAGGCCAGTTTTCATTCCAAGTGGTGCAAAATATGTTCCTGTCAGGATTTCTGACATTGAAACTCCTGCACCAAACCAGATCAGTCCATTACTGAGGACCGATGTTTTATTTTCTTCCATACTAAAATATCCTCCTTGTAAAAATATTAGAAACAAGTATAATATTATAGTACACTTTAGCCATATTTAAATAGCCAATTCGCATACAGCCAGTATGGTCAGATGTATACAATAATACATATGTACTCTTGAAATCTTTTTAATTTTGATTTTATGAGATTTTTTTGTCAGTTGTGTCAAAATTTTTGAGGCATACGCGGTACGCATGTTGATAAATTTCAGGTGCAGCTGATGGAAAATCGGTCACAAAAGTAATTGTAAGAAAAACACCGAGAGCACATTACATACATTAAGGAGAATTCGAATGCTAACCTATTCTTTTACAAACTTAAAAAATGAATCTCTATACATGCATCTTTATCAATGTATCCGTCAGGATATTGTTGATGGCAAGTTAGTTTCCGGGGAAAAGCTCCCTTCCAAAAGAAGTTTTGCAAAAAATCTCGGCGTAAGTACGATTACGATTGAAAATGCCTATGCTCAGCTTTTATCGGAAGGATATATTTACTCCATTCCAAAGAAGGGATTTTATGTCTCTGATTTTAAAAATAATGTGATAAAACCAGTCAAACTGACAACAGAAAATGTGAAACTTTCCTCTGGGCAGTCTGACTTTCTTGCTGACTTTTCCAGCAACCAGACACGTCCGGAAAACTTTCCATTTTCTATCTGGGCAAAATTGATGCGTGAGACTTTTAATACAAACAGTCCAGAACTGATGACGAAACCACCCTGCGGAGGAATTATGGGACTTCGCCAGGCAATCGCCACCCATCTGGAACAATTTCGTGGAATGCATGTACAGCCGGAGCAGATTTTTATTGGAGCCGGAACCGAATACTTATACGGACTTTTAATCCAGCTTCTGGGATTTGACAAAAAATATGCCATTGAAAATCCAGGCTACGAAAAAATTGCCGCAATCTACAACAGCTACAATGTGGCATATCACTATATTCCAATGGATAATAACGGTATCCTTGTCGATGAATTAGAAAAAAGTGAAGCCGATGTGGTACATATTTCTCCATCCCACCACTTTCCTACTGGAATCGTTACCCCGATAAGCCGCCGCTACGAGCTGCTTGGCTGGGCCGCCGCCTCTACCGACCGCTACATTATTGAAGATGACTATGACAGTGAATTCCGCCTGACTGGAAAGCCAATCCCGTCCTTACAGAGTATGGATATCACACAGAAAGTCATCTATATTAATACCTTTACTAAGAGTCTATCTTCAACAATGCGAATCAGCTACATGGTACTCCCACCGAAACTTGCCAACCGCTTTCTGGAACGGTTAAGTTTCTATTCCTGTACCGTCTCAAACTTTGAACAGTACGCTCTAATGCGCTTTATTAACGAAGGCTGCTTCGAAAAACATATTAATCGAATGCGAAACTTCTATCATAAACAAAGAGACAGCCTTCTTGATGCCATAAAAAACAGCCCGCTCGCTTCCTATGTCACCATCATGGAAGAAGACTCTGGACTACATTTTCTACTCAAGGTCAATACGGAACTGTCCGATGAAGAACTCATGCAGAGAGCTTTACAAAAAGGTGTCAAACTAAACAGCCTCTCCGCCTACTATCACGACAGCCCAGATGATTTTGCGGCACATACCTTCATCATAAACTATTCCTATCTCAATACAACGGGGGTGGAGGACGCGATAAAGGTGCTTTATGATGTGATAAAGAAATAGATGCTAAATAAGCTAAGCCTTATTTCCTGTATAAAGCTGGTAGTATCTTCCCTGTTCTTCAATCAAATCATCATGGGAGCCTCTCTCAATGATTCGCCCCTGTTCTAATACCATAATACAATCACTGTTTTTGATAGTAGAAAGGCGATGTGCGATAACGAAGGTAGTTCTTCCATGCATCAGTCGATCCATACCTTCCTGTACGATTTTCTCAGTACGGGTATCAATGGAACTGGTTGCTTCATCAAGGATTAATACTGGTGGGTCTGCGATGGCTGCTCTTGCGATAGATAGGAGCTGTCTCTGACCCTGACTTAAGTTGGCACCATCTCCAGTAAGAACAGTGTCATATCCCTGTGGAAGCCGTTCGATAAAGCTGTCTGCGTTGGCAAGTTTTGCTGCTTCGATAACCTCTTCATCGGTCGCATCTAATTTACCATAGCGGATATTGTCTTTGACGCTTGCTGTAAATAAATGCGTATCCTGTAACACCATTCCGAGGGAATGTCTTAAATCGGCTTTCTTTATCTTATTGATGTTAATGCCGTCGTAACGGATTTTTCCATCCTGTATATCATAGAAACGGTTGATAAGGTTAGTGATCGTTGTCTTTCCAGCTCCGGTAGAACCAACGAATGCAATCTTTTGTCCTGGTGTGGCAAACATTTTGATATCGTGAAGTACAATCTTCTTCTCATCGTATCCAAAGTCTACACCGAGGAATTCTACATCACCAAGAAGCTTGGCATACGTTGTTGTTCCATCTTCTTTATGAAAATGTTTCCATGCCCAGGTTCCAGTATGTTTGTCTGTTTCGTGAATCGTTCCATCTGCATCTTCTGTTGCATTGACAAGAGTTACATAGCCTTCATCTACTTCTGGTTCTTCGTCAAGAAGCTCAAAGATTCGCTGTGCTCCGGCAAGTGCCATTGCAACAAAGTTTACCTGTTGGCTGACCTGACCGATTGGCATATTTAAACTCTTATTAAATGTCAAAAAGCTTGCTAATCCACCAAGAGTAAAACTGCCAATTCCATTGATAGCAAGAATACCACCAACAATCGCAACGATAACATAACTGATATTTCCAACCTGTGCATTTACTGGCATGGCAATATTGGCAAATTTATTTGCATTATCCGCACTATGAAACAGTTTATCATTTAATTCTTTAAATTCTTCAATACTTTTTTCTTCATGGCAGAATACTTTGACAACTTTTTGTCCCTGCATCATTTCCTCGATATAACCATTAGCCGCACCAAGGTCTTTTTGTTGCTGTACGAAGTATTTTCCACTCAAAGTTGCAATACGTTTAGAAAGATAAACCATAATGCCGACCATAGCCAGACTGACAACAGTAAGCGGAACACTTAACACAAGCATACATACGATAATACTGACAACCATAATTCCACTATTAAAAATCTGTGGAATACTCTGGGAAATCATCTGGCGCAACGTATCAATATCGTTCGTATACACGGACATGATATCTCCATGTGCATGTGTATCAAAATATTTAATCGGAAGGTCCTGCATATGCGTAAACAAATCATCACGCAGGCTTCGTAACGTACCCTGAGTGATATTTACCATAATCTGTGAATACAACAGTGTAACAGCTACTCCAATCGCATAAAATCCAGCAACTCTTGTGATTGCGTGTGCAAGACCGGAAAAATCACGACTTCCATCTTTTAGCATTGGAACAATATAATCATCAATCAAAGTCTGCATAAACATCGTTCCCTGTACGTTACAGATAACACTGATCAAAATACAGATCAATACTGTAACAAAGGCAGCCCCGTAATGCTTCATAATATATCCCATAAGACGTTTTAATAAAACTCCGGGATTCTCTATCTTTTTAGCATTTTTCATATTCTTTATCCGTGCCATCTCTATTCACCTCCGTTCTCATCAAAGTCTCCGCCACCCTTAGTCTGGGATTCGTAGACATCTCTGTAAATTTCATTGGATTTCATAAGATTCTCATGGGTATCAAAACCGGAAATTTCTCCGTTATCCATAACAATAATTCTGTCTGCACTCTGAATACTGGAGACTCTCTGTGCGATGATCAATTTTGTTGTATCTGGAATTTCTTTTGCAAATGCTTCACGAATCTTTGCATCGGTTGCGGTATCTACGGCACTTGTACTGTCATCAAGAATCAGAATCTTTGGCTTTTTAAGAAGTGCTCTTGCAATACAAAGACGCTGCTTTTGCCCACCAGAAACATTCGAACCACCCTGTTCGATATATGTATGATAACCATCTGGCATTCGGTCAATAAATTCATCCGCACAGGCAAGATGGCAGGCCCTCTTACACTCTTCCTCTGTTGCATTCTCATCACCCCAGCGGAGGTTATCGAGAATTGTACCGGAGAAAAGAACATTTTTCTGTAATACAACAGAAACTTCATCTCGAAGTGTTTCAATATCGTATTCCCTTACATCTTTTCCGCCAACAAGTAAACGTCCTTCGGAAACATCATACAGACGGCTGATTAAGTTAACAAGACTGGACTTTGCACTACCAGTTCCACCAATGATACCGATTGTCTCTCCTTCTTTGATAGAAAGGTCAATATCATTTAATACATTTTTCTTGCCCTCTTTATTATAACGGAAAGAAACGTGGTCAAAGACAATACTTCCATTTTTTACTTTATAAACAGGATTCTCTGGATTCACAATATCCGGTGTTTCATTTAACACTTCAGATACACGCTCTGCACTTGCCACACTCATAGAAAGCATAACAAATACCATGGAAAGCATCATAAGGTTCATTAAAATACTCATACAATAAGCAAGAAGCATCATGAGTTCCCCTGTTGTAAGTGCAGACTGTACAATCATCTTTGCACCAAGCCAGCTAATACCAAGAATACAGGAGTATACTGTAAGCATCATTAATGGAGCGTTAAAAGAAACAATTCTCTCCGCTTTTACCGCCATACGATATACATTACCACTTGCCTTTGTAAAGCGGCTCTTTTTCACGTACATATGCTTTTACAACACGAATTGCAGAAACATTTTCCTGCACACTTTCATTTAAGTCATCGTACTTCTTAAACATTGCTGTAAAATATCCCATTGCCCTCCAGATAATAATTGCAAGAAGCGCACCAAGAATAATAACCGCAACCAGATAAATACTTGCGAGCTTTACATTCACCGAAAATGACATAATCATTGCACAGATTAAACTAAATGGCGCACGCACACACATACGAAGAAGCATCTGATAGGAGTTCTGTAAGTTTGTTACGTCTGTTGTCATACGGGTAACCAAACTTGGGGTACTGAACTTATCAATATTAGAAAAAGAAAATGTCTGAATATTTTCAAACATTGCCTGTCGTAAATTACGGGCAAAACCTGTTGATGCCCTTGCACCGTACTTTCCTCCCATAATACCGGCAAACAAACCTATGCCTGCTGCCACAACCATCCATATACCAATAATATAAATATGATGAATATCTCCCTTTTCCACGCCATCATCAATAATTGATGACATCAAAAGAGGAATAATCATTTCCATGATCACCTCTAAAATCATGAAAATTGGTGTAATAATAGAATCTTTCTTAAACTCTTTAACCTGTCCTGCAAGAGTCTTTATCATTCTAAACCACCGTCCTTTCTCTTTCTTTTTTAATTATATATTCTCTTGATGCACACAGCACTTTGCATTGCCTTACTGCATCTGTTCAAGATTCTCTCGAATCTGCTTTGCCACCTTAAAAAAAGTCTGCAATTCTTCTTCATCGATTCCCTCACGAACCTTTTTCTCCACATTATCAATATTTTGTAGAAAACATTCATGAAGTTTTTCTCCTTTTTCCAGAAGACAAAGACGCTTCAAGCGACAATCTCTCTCTACTGCCACTCTTGCGATATACCCTTTCTGCTCCATCTGTTTCACCAAACAGGTCACCGTAGAACGGGCAATATAAAACTCTGCCTCAATATCTCTCTGAAAAATCTCCTCTTCCTTATGGTCATATAAATAACCGATGATCCATCCTTGCATCACCGGCATCATCCCCTTCTTCTCGGACTTCTCATCGCCCACTGCATTCCGCATCATCATGTTGTCCAAAGAGCGCACAATAAATCCTATCATTTCTTCTCTCTTCACGGTACCTCCTTATCTTCTTATTCCTTTGTATAAATTGTTTAGAATCAAACCATTCAACATTGAATTGTTCAATATCAAACTTTTTTTGCGCTGTATCTATTATATTCATCTTTCAAGATTTGTCAAGAGAGAGATTGCTATTTAATTCATTAGGTAAGCTACAGACGACGGCATATTTGCCAAATTGGAACAAATAGAACCACCAAAGAAAATATACCCTATATCTGTGGCCTCAGAACAAGGTTTGGATATAAGCGCATAAGCGAGCATTCAAACCGCCGCGACTAAAGTCACAGATATAGGGTATATTCTCTTTGATGGTTCGCGTGTTTTGCCTGTAATAAATTATTCTTTAATCACTGTTTTTTGGTAACACAAGATTTAAGAATACCGCAGTAATAGTTGCCAATACAACAGGGGACTTTCCAAAGATAGTTGTTACCCATGCAGGGAAAGTTGCCAACGCTGCATTTGCCTGTGTCACACCCATGCCAAGAGCAATTGATAATCCAACGACTGTTGTATTTCTAAAATCCATCGGTGCTGTTGTGATGAGTTTAATTCCAGTCATTGCAATTGATGCAAATACAGAAACGGTTGCTCCACCGAGTACACAGTACGGAATCGTTGTAAGTACAGAGGAAAACTTTGGAATTAATCCTGCAATCAGAATAATAATAGCTGAAGTCTCAAATACTCTTTTTGCAACAACTTTCGTAGAACCTACAATACCTACGTTCTGGCTGTATGTTGCAGTTGGAAGTCCACCAAAAAATGCACAGACAATATTACTTAATCCATATCCTACGATACCTCCATTTAATTCTTCATCTGTCGGCATACGGTCAAGTCCGCCAGTTGTTGTTGCGGAAAAATCTCCGATTGCCTGAATGGAATTAATGGCAAATAATACGCCGATTGCAACACAGGAAGATGGTTCAAACTTGATTCCGAAGTGCATTGGCTTTGGAAGCGCAAACCAGGATGCATTTACTACTGCTGAAAAATCAACCATTCCAAAAAATAATGAAATGATATATCCTGCAATAATTCCAATTAATATGGATGCCAGCTTCCAGATTCCTTTTCCATAATGATTCAATGCTGTTACGATACAAAGTGTGATAATCGCTACAAGCCAGTTCTCCCAGGAACCGTAACTTTCATTGCTCGCACCACCAGCCATATAATTAATTGCTGTTGGATACAATGAAAGACCGATAGCAAATACAACGGTACCTGTAATTAACGGTGGAAAAAACTTACGAATCTGCTTAATAAAAATACCAACGAAAACCGCTACGATACCTCCAACAATCTGTGCTCCTAATATCGTTGCGATATCAAATCTTCCTGCAATTGCCTGCATAGTCGGTACATAGGCAAAACTGATACCCATGATTACCGGAAGTCCAGAACCGATTGCAATTTTCCCTGTCCGAAGGAGAGGGAATACCTGAATCAATGTTGTAATTGCTGACATCGTAAGGGCTGCCTGAATTAAAATAACAGAATCTTGTTCTGACAGTCCAGCCACACCAGCTACGATAATTGCCGGTGTAACACATCCTACAATCATGGCCACCACATGTTGCAGGGCAAGTGGAAGGGTCTCACCTACAGATGTTTTTCCATCCACTTTGAATAGTTCTTCTGACATGTTGTTTGTCGGTCTACTCATAATACCTCCTATGATTTTCTATTATTCTGCTATCGAAAATTTGCATCTTATATGAAAAATCCTGCATAAATAATAGAAAAATTTATATTTTGTCTCATGTATATTAACATTTTTTGTCGGAAAAAGCAACTAAATAGGAATTTCCTCTCCACAGCCAAAGAAACGCCCCCGAAGAGAGTCTAACC
>ENA-OOXM01002820-OOXM01002820.1-human-gut-metagenome-genome-assembly--contig:-NODE-2820-length-10572-cov-2.432253_pt1 | contig 10572 bp, 9 predicted proteins | sample MGYA00241589_ERZ501347 | MGnify/ENA primary metagenome ERZ501347 (study PRJEB25962, sample SAMEA2042832) | human gut metagenome | biome: human gut; feature: human-associated habitat; material: faeces...
CTCCACCTTGGCAAGGTGGCGCTCTACCAGATGAGCTACATCCGCATTTTATTGGTGCCTCCGGGCGGAATCGAACCACCGACACGGGGATTTTCAGTCCCCTGCTCTACCGACTGAGCTATCTGGGCATTTGGCGGAGAGGGTGGGATTCGAACCCACGGTGCCGTTAAGCATCACTGGTTTTCAAGACCAGCTCCTTAAACCACTCGGACACCTCTCCATATGTTTTTTATTTTGTTGCGCTCTCACAAGCGACTCACTTATATTATCACTTCTTTTCGCATATGTCAACAACTTTTTTCAATTTTTTTTATTTTTTTGATTTACTTTTTCAATAGACGAAAAGTGCAAGTTTGCGGGTTTCTTTGGTTCGTCTGTTTATCCTCATCCCAAATACTTTCTCATCTTCTGGTTAAGTTTCTTATAAATTGGTTTCATCCACGCTTCTGTGGATGAACATACCGCTTCATCTGGAGAAAGCCAGCCCACCTTGCTGTTTTCCTCCGGGCAGATTTTTAATTTTTCTTCTTTTGTGTTATGGAGAAGAAAGGTGTAGTTTAGATGCAGGTGTGCGCTGACATATTTCTGTTTTTTATAATGTGGCTGGACTCCTAGAATTTCGATGGAAATTGGAGAGTCTGACAGTGGTTTTAAGGAAACAAGGCCGCTCTCCTCTTTTACTTCTTTCATTGCAACAGATAAAAGGTCACCTTCTCCATCTGCATGACCTCCGCTCCAGGACCAGGACTGATAAATATTATGGTAGAGCATCAGAACTTTATTCTTAGATGGGTTTAATACCCATGCAGATGCTGTAAAATGCATTTTTACATTATCACGCAGTAAAAGATTCGCTTCTTCCTCTAAAAACTGTCTTATGCGCTGACAGTCCACTTGTTCCTGCTCATTAAAAGGTGTAAATGTGTTAAGCCACTCTTTTATCTTTTTTACAGAATTCATTTGCTACCTCACTTTTTACATATACTTTCACAATTTCTATTTTATATCTCATTAAAAAATATGTTTAAAAAATATTTTCTAATGAGATAAAGCGCATTTGGAATATACCCGAAAAGTGCACCAGTCTGTTCATTTTAATTTATCAACAGACCGCTGCACTACTGTCTATATGTATGAATCGAAATAGTTATGTACTATTTTCTTCTTTCCCTGATATTATTTAAATGTTTCATCACATCATTTATACCAGTTCCAAAGTAAGTATGCAAGGTTTTATATTCTTCATAGAGTTCATTATAGATTTCAACGTTATCCTGATTTGGCTCCCAGACTTTATCTTTTACTTTTCCAAGCTTCTTTGCTGCTTCATTAGCATTTTTAAAACCTGTAATACGCTCCGGAGCCGCTGCTGCACCTAAAATAGCCGCACCAAGGGCACTTGATTGTGTAGAATCAACAACTTTAATTTTTCGATTACATACATCAGAATATACTTGTACAAGCATTTCATTTTTGATCGGAATACCACCACTTAATGTAATGTCTTTTACTTCTAAGCCGGCTTCCTCAAATCCTTCAATAATCATACGGGTTCCGTATGCCGTTGCCTCAATAAGAGAAAGATAGATTTCTTCTGGTTTTGTTAAAAGGTTCATTCCCATAATAAGACCATTTAAGTTAAAGTCCATTAACGGAGTACGCACACCATTAAACCAATCTAATGCCAATAATCCACTTGCACCTGCTTTGTATGTGGACAATTTTTCAGAAAGAAGCTGATGGATGGAGATACCACGAACACGGGCTTCCTGTTCATAACTTTCCGGTACACAGTTTTCAACAAACCATGCAAAATGGTCACCAACACAGGACTGGCCTGCTTCATAGCCAAAATATCCTGGCATAATTCCGTCTTTTACAGTTCCTGATGAACCTTTGATTGCGACTTCTTTTTCACCGAGCATCATATGTACAGAAGATGTTCCTACAATAATCATCATTTTACCCGGCTCTCCGATTCCACAGCCTGGTAAGGATGCATGTGCATCAATAATGCAGGTTGCTACTGGGATTCCTTCCATGAGCCCCATTTCTCTTGCCATTGAAGCTGTTAAATGTCCCGCTTTTTCTCCTACTCCTTTAATTGGAGCATCTAATTTATCAGCAACGATATTTTCCATTCCTGGGTCTACCGCTTTAAAGAAATCTTTTGATGGATATCCTTTTTCATGATGATAATATGCCTTATATCCTGCGCAGCAGGCACTTCTTGTTTCTTCTCCTGTCATCTGCCAGATAATCCAGTCTCCTGCCTCCATAAAACGATCAGCCGCATCATAAACTTCTGGCGCATGACGCAGTGTTTCATAAATCTTTGGATACATCCACTCACTGGAAATTTTGCCACCATATGTCGGAAGCCATTCTTCTCCACGTGCTACAGCAACATCATTCATCAATTTTGCTTCTTCTTCCGCACCATGATGTTTCCACAATTTCACATAAGCATGTGGTTCCTCTTTAAATTCTGGAAGATGACATAGCGGTGTTTTGTCTGCTTTCACCGGAATTACCGTAGAAGAAGTAAAATCCACTCCAATACCTACAACTTCCCCCGGAAGAATTTTATTTCTTGAAACAACATCTCTTACTGTAACAAGTAATCCTTCCAAATAATCTTGTGGATCCTGTAACGCCCATCCTACCGGAAGCTTTTTTCCTGACGGAATATGTTCTTCCATAACCCCATGTGGATATTCATAAATACTTGCAGCCACTTCTTCGCCTGTCTCAATATTTACAAGAAGTGCGCGCACTGATAAAGTACCATAATCAATCCCAATCGCATATTTACTCATAAGTATTCTCCTTCTCTTTCCCAACTGATACTATTCTGCTAAAGAAAAATCATTCCATGTAAAGTCTTTCCACGGAATATTTACTTCTGCTCCCTGATTGATGATTGCATCTACATGCATCAATAATGGGAAGTCCTCTAAAGAAACAATTCCTCTTTCTGCAAGCTTTCTTACGGCTCTTGCTGTTCTTGTGGAAATAACGATAGACTCTAATGTTACCCCCTGTAATTCTGCCATCGCTTCCTCAAAAGAAAGTCCACGTCCTAATAAAGTACCAATCTTACGAGTTCTTCCACCAAAAATTGTTACATATAAATCGCCTGCCCCGTGAATGATATTTTCTGGCTTACCACCGATTAACTCAAGCAGTTTTGTCATTTCTTTTACGCTCTGTCCAAATAATGCTGCCTGAGAATTGTAATGCTGGCTTCCAATCTTTCCATCTCTCTTTTCTGCAAGACCTACCGCAAGACTTACACCTAATGCATATGCATTTTTCATAGCAACGGCACACTCAACACCAACAACGTCTGTAGAAAGAGAAATATGATAGTAATCTGTCTCTAAAAGAGATTTGATATATTTTAATGTCTCGATATCTTTTCCACAGAAAGCAACATGGCTGTCATCATGGTCTGCTAATTCATAACTTGTACATGGACCACCGATTGCATTTAAATTAAGATGTTTGCCCTCTGGCTGTCTCTGTGCAAAAATGTGCGGATAAGGAACTAAGGTACCATCTTCTAAGTCAACCATTCCTTTTGTTACTGTAAGAACTGGAACGTCTTCTGGTAATACTGGAAGAATCTCATCACAGAACCAGTCAAGACCAAAGCTGCTCACACCGCCAAGAACTAAATCTGCTCCCTTTAATGCTTCTTCAAGTTCTTCAATCTGATAATATTTGATACCGTCATGAAGCGTTCTCTTTAATGTGATGTGGAAATTATCTTTCTTTAATCCATCGATAATGTCTCTGTCAAGAGGAGAACCAACTAATCTTACCTCATGACCATTTTCAAAAGCTGGAAAAGTAATTGCTGAATTCATCTGACCTGCACAAACAAAAGTAATAACACTCATTTTAAATCCTCCTGTAAAAAATCTTAAATAACATCTTTGTTTTGTTTTTTGTTTCGTTATCTGATGACTACATGTAACCACATTTTTTTCCTAAAGTCAAACGACAGAATTCGCTTATTTACTAGGTATTCGCGTGCTTTTTATTAATCATTTCATTTGATTAATCCCCTGTTTTTTCGCTCCATTTTTCTTCCTGCTAAAAAAGGAAATGCAAACATAAGGAAATGCCTTGTAAAACGAATTAATCAATACTATAATATTATTAATCAAAAATGTACTAAGATTAATACGCAGCTATTAATTAAAATAAATCAAAAAAGGGGTATTTTTTATGGGAAAAAGGAATCGAGTCACTACCAGAGACATCGCCGAGGAACTTGGAATCTCCCAGTCCACTGTCTCTATGATCCTCAGTAATAAGGCGAATGTGTCCTTTACCGAAGAGACCGTACAAAAAGTAAAGACAAAGGCAAAAGAGCTTGGATACAAAAAACCTGTACCAAAAGAACTGGTACAGGAAAAATCTCTTGCAAATACAATTGTCGTGCTATGCCCAATGGTAACAAATGGCTATTACTCGATGATGATGCAGTCTATCACTGACCATGCGAAAGAATATGATTATACTGTCATGACTATTTCAACCGGAAGAGATGCCGCCACAGAGGAACTCTACCTTGATTTATTTGCCCGTGTGCAGCTTGCCGGCATAATCTGTCTCTATCCACTGTCAAAAATCCAGAAAATCAATGCCCTCTCAAAGCGTTTTCCGGTTATCTCTGTTGGGGATAAGCCTCTTTCCTGTCAGTTTGACTCTGTGGAACTTGACAGCCGCAAACAGGGACATATTATGGCAAATTATCTGCTTTCGCTTGGGCACACGGATATTACTTACATCTCTACGCCGATTCGAGGAAAGGAAATTGGACGAATTCACCGGCTTGATGGTGTTAAATCCAGTTTCCGGGAACATGGTATTCCTTTAGAACATCTTACTGTTCTTTATCAAAGCCAACCTGCCTTTGACCGCTATCCACTGGAAAATGCGGAATACCAGAATGGTTATGATCTGGCCACACACGCTTTAGAAGAACACACTTCTTCCACTGCGTTTATCGGCAACAATGACATGGCTGCCTTTGGAATCATGGCAGCAATTTCTGACCACGGTTATCGGATTCCTGCAGATTTTTCCGTCTGTGGCTTTGATAACATCACCTTATCTGCCATGCCACAGATTGCACTGACTACGATTGACCACGCTTCGGTGCGAAAGGGCGAAGAGGCGGTGGATATGATTCACCGAAAGAATACGCAGAAGAAAGATGAGACTTCCCACGCTTATATTATGCGGCTGGAGTATGAACCACAGTTGATTGTGCGCAAATCTACGGGGAGAAAATTCTAGTTGCCGTAGGCAAATCAGTATTCATTCAACGGTACATCTTCATCAAAGGGTTCAATTTCCTTAATCTCAACATAATACCCATACTGTGCATTTACCGGAATATAGACTCTCTCGCCCTTTTTATGTCCGAGGAGTGCCTTTCCTAACGGAGATTCAATACTCACACGGTTTTGCATCGTATCTACAAGTACAGTAGTTACGAAGGAGAATTTATCGGTTTCGTCGTCTTCTTCGAAGTAGAGAGTTACCGTTTTGTTTAAGCCTACCTGGTCGGCATTGGAGTGGTCTTCTACGATTTCACAGGTTCGGATCATTCTTTCAAGGTAACGGATTCGGCTTTCGTTTCTGTTTTTTTCTTTTTTGGCAGCGTGGTATTCGAAGTTTTCGCTTAAATCGCCATGTGCTCTGGCTTCTTTTACATGTTCGAGCAGTTCCGGTCTTACTTCGACTTTGCGGTGTTCGATTTCTGCTTTCATTTTATCTACATCTTGCTGGGTGAGTTTATGTTTCATGATAATTTCCCTTTCTGATATATTTTTGTATTATATTTTTTGCATTACAATTCAATATATCTATTCCGTTACTTAGATATATTGATTCTGTTACGAAGAAATACTCTTTAAAGATTGGACATTATTTTTATAATTATATCCTATTGCCAGTATCCTTACCTTTTATAGTCTGTATGGTTTTTTCTTTTTCTGCTTTATCTACCTGATAAAAATATATTAATACGATTTCAATTCCTTCCACAGCCGATTATAATACTGATCTGTCTTTTCACCAAGATATTTATATACTTCGCATTTATCCAATGTAGCTTCTTCCGGGAAGATAGTGTAATCTTCTTTGGTGTCATCATCTAAGGTGTCATATACAGCTTTATTTGGTGTTCCATAGTAAATGTAATCAAAGTTTTTCTGGGCGATGTCCTGACGGTTCATGTAGTCGATAAATTTTTCGGCAGCTTCTTTGTGTTCGGCTGTTTTGGGGATTAAAAAGCAGTCAAACCAGACGTTAGAGCCTTCTTTTGGGACAACGTAGTCGAGGTCTTCGTTTTCTTCCATGGCAACGGTAGCATCGCCGGAATAAATGACGGCCATGGAGGCATCGCCAGAAACCATGGCATCTCTTGCCTCATCAACAAGATAAGCTTCTACGATTGGTTTTTGTTTTAATAAAAGGCTCTGTGCCTGTTTTAATTCCTTTTGACTGGTTGTGTTTAAGGAAATGCCATTCCATTTGAGTGGAACCATAAAAGCATCTCGCATACTGTTTTGCATAACAATCTGGTCATCGTATTTTTTGTCCCATAAAATGCTCCAGCTATCGACTTTTTCTTTTATGACTTTTGTGTTATAGAGGATTCCTACGGTCCCCCAAAGGTAAGGGACTGCGTATTCATTGGTCGGGTCAAATGCCTTACAGAAATCTAAATACTTTTCATCAATATTTTTATAGTATTCCATAGAGGAAGTATCAATTTTCTGTGCTTCGCCCTCCTGCATCATTTTCTCTACCATGTAGTCGGATGTACAAATAACATCGTAGTTAATGACACCGGATTTATATTTTGTATACATATCTTCCGGGGTGACATATTCTTCGTATTTTACTTTGATGCCAGTTTCTTTCTCGAAAGTTTTTAGTACACTTACATCAATATAATCTCCATAATTAAATACGGTAACCGTATTTTTGTCATCGCTCTTTTTTCCAGAAGAAAAGCAGCCGGTAAAGGCAATGGTTGAGATAATTAACAATACTACGAGGACGAAAATACCTGCCATCAGCTTTCCTTTTCCCTGCAGATAATATTTTTCCAGTAAATTCATCGATCTTCCTCCCTGTCTGCTTTTTTCTGTTTTGTTGCGGACATATGGTTAATGAGTCCGAGTAAAATAAGAATTGTCAAGAATAAAAGGGTTGAAAGTGCATACATCTGTGGGTTGATTCCTCTTCTAAGCTGCTGGTAAAGCATTGTGGAAATCGTGTTGATTCCCGCTCCCTTTGTGAAGTATGTTACGACAAAATCATCCATAGATACCGTAAATGCAAAGAAAAATCCTGAAAGGATTCCCGGGATAATTTCCGGCAGGACAACTTTGACAAAGGCGTATACTGCGGATGCACCTAAATCCTGTGCCGCCTCGTATACATTTTTATCCAGCTGCTGAAATCTCGGCATGACATTTAAAATGATATAGGGTAATCCTAAAGTTACGTGTGCTATCAACATGGAAGTGAATCCCAGTGACATGAAATGCACAAATAAGAGCATGATAGCCACACCGGTTACGATATCGGCATTTAATAATGGGATATTTGAAAGTCCTTCCATTACCTTTTGGAAACGGAGCTTCATCGCAGTCATTCCGATACACGCAAGTGTTCCAATCAATGTAGCGATTAAAGCCGCCAATGTTGTAAGCAGCAGGGACGTTCTTACGGCTGAAAGTACTTCCTCATTCTGAAATAAATCAGTATACCAGTGCAAGGTGAAGCCGCCCCAAACGGTTCTTGATTTAGAATCGTTAAATGAGCAGACAAATAACACAAGTAACGGCGCATACAGGAGAAACCCAATAAATGCCACATAAAATTTTTCTATAAAACTTTTTGCTTTTACCATAGCATGTTGTCTCCTTCCTCTGACGCGTGGCGGTTCATAATTGCCATACTAATAAAAATAAATATCATAAGTACAATAGAAAGCCCGGAACCTAAATTCCAGTTATTTGCCACATTAAATTCCTGGTCGATAACATTTCCAAATAAAAGAACTTTGGACCCACCTAAAATATCAGCCACAACGAACTCGGAAATGCTTGGGATAAATACCATAATAATTCCACTGATCACTCCTGGCAGAGAAAGTGGAATGATAATCTTCTGGAATGTCACCCTTGCGCTTGCTCCCAAATCATGTGCTGCTTCGATAACGTCTTTGTCAATTTTGCAAAGGGCATTGTAAATCGGCAAAATCATAAATGGAATATAGTCATAAACCATTCCGACCAAAACTGCTCCTTTTGTATACATTAATTTTTGTAAAGGAAGTCCAAAAAATCCGAGAATGGCATTTAATATTCCTGTTTTTGATAAAATAACCTGCAATGCCAGTACACGAAGAAGGAAGTTAATCCACATTGGCAAAATAAACAGCATAATGACAATGCCGGAACCTCTATGTTTTCCCTTACTTAAAATATATGCCAAAGGATACGAGATAACGAGACAAATGAGTGTACTTGCTAACGCAATCCAGACAGAATTCCAGAACGCTTTGTAGTGAACGGAATCAGCCATTGCGGTAATATTAGAAAGGGTAAAGCTTCCGTCGCTTCCTGTACAGCCATAATATAGCACCATAAATAATGGCAAAATGATAAATGCTGCTCCCCACACAATGTAAGGAGTTGTAAGAACTTTTCTACTCATCTATCGTCACCGCCTTTTCATCTTCGGATTCTGGCTTATGCATAATCTGAATATTAAACGGAATGACGGAAATGCTTACTTTAGATCCTACTGGATGACAGTTTGTGCTGTGAACAAGCCACTCATATCCATTTGCCTCCACTTCCATCTCGTAATGTACGCCCTTAAAAATAAGAGAAGTAACCACACCATCAAGGATTCCCTGACCTTCCTCACCAAGAACCACATCCTCCGGACGGATTACAACGTCAACCGGACGATTTCTTCCAAAACCTTCATCTACACATTCAAACTTTGTTCCAAGAATCTCTACCAAACGGTCTTCTAACATAATACCGTCAATAATATTACTGTCACCGATAAAATCAGCCACAAATGCATTTTCCGGCTCATTATAAATGTCTTCCGGTGTTCCCATCTGCTGGATGTACCCTTTATTCATAACGATAATCTTATCAGACATGGTAAGTGCTTCTTCCTGGTCATGTGTAATATAAATAAAAGTGATTCCCAGTTCTTCTTTCAAACGCATCAACTCATACTGCATATCCTGACGAAGCTTTAAGTCAAGCGCACCAAGCGGCTCATCTAATAACAAGACTTTCGGTTCATTGACAATCGCTCTTGCAATCGCGATTCGCTGCTGCTGTCCACCACTTAAAGAAGTTGGCTTTCTCTTCTCAAATCCTTCCAAATTCACAAGCTTTAACGCATATTTAATCTTATCCTTAATGTAGGAATCCGATTTATTTTTAATCTTTAAGCCAAATGCAATATTTTCCTCAATCGTCATATGTCCAAATAACGCATACTTCTGGAAAACCGTATTCAGGTTTCGCTTATTCGCTGGAACATTTGTAATATCCGCTCCGTCAAAAAAGACTTTTCCACTGTCTGGTTTCTCAAATCCACCGATAATACGAAGCGTTGTTGTCTTTCCACAGCCGGACGGACCAAGCAGTGTCAGGAACTCATTCTCTTTTACCTCTAAACACAACTCATCTAATACTTTGGTTGAACCAAAAGACTTTGAAACATTCACTAACTCAACTAACTTATTCTTCATTCCCATTTCCTCAATAAATTTTACTATATTTCCTGTCTAAAAACTTGGCGGCGAAGTCACCCAGATTAATTCCGTCCGCTCAATTCCCTTTAAATAATGCGTCTTATCTGCCCTGTAATAAAAAGCATCTCCCTTTTGGGCAATACAGATTCGCTTTCCCAGATGGATTTCTACTTTACCCTTTAAGATATAGCCAAACTCTTCTCCCTCATGGGGGTTGTCCGGACAGGTCTCTCCACCTTTTTCCAAAAGCAAATGAATCGGCTCCATGCAGTTCTTCTGAGCATTCGGCACAATATAGGAAATGTCGTAGGCCTCCTGCTCATTGATAAAATAATCATTGGCCGTAAACACCACACGTTCATCTCTGTCATCGGAAAAAAATTCGCCCAGTGAAGTACCGAGGGCCTCAAGTATATCCTCCAGCGTTGCAATAGACGGAGACGTCAGATTCCTCTCAACCTGAGAAAGAAAACCCTTCGTCAGTTCACTGCGGTTCGCCAGCTCCTCAAGGGTCAGCTGATTCTTTATCCTGAGCAGCTTAATCTTTGCACCTATATCCACGCTGATTCCTCCTTAACTTTTAGTTCGATATTACTAAACAAATCTATTATAGATTAATTTTTTACGTTGTCAAGTATTTTTAAACAAAAAGTTTAGTAAAATAAAACTGACATCTTGCAGACATATTTTCTATAATTGAATCTCTGCACAATGTCAGCTTTTTCTTATTGTTCTTCCAACTGTTCATA
>ENA-OOXM01002824-OOXM01002824.1-human-gut-metagenome-genome-assembly--contig:-NODE-2824-length-10563-cov-3.641892_pt1 | contig 10563 bp, 10 predicted proteins | sample MGYA00241589_ERZ501347 | MGnify/ENA primary metagenome ERZ501347 (study PRJEB25962, sample SAMEA2042832) | human gut metagenome | biome: human gut; feature: human-associated habitat; material: faeces...
CCTGCCCGTCTCGCCCGAGACGCAAGCCTCCGCAGAGATCGTAACGGAAGAATTACGTCTGATCGAACGATTCTTCCTCCCGATCAAACGGATCGTGAAGGAAGGATTTTAAAGTCGCTAGGGTCCATCATGCACCTTGTTTAGAACTATTATAGTTTAATAGCTGTACTGTTAAAACTAAAAACTTATATTTGCATGTTGATAAATAAGAGGGCGGGTGATTGTCCTGCCCTTACAGTGCAATGATTTAGATTATGTTAAAGCAACAGTTACAACAAAAGTTACAGCAAAAGCTATCCCCTCAGCAGATACAGTTGATACGGCTTCTGGAGCTTCCTGCGATCGAGTTGGAAGAACGTGTGAAGCATGAGCTGGAAGATAACCCAGCCTTGGAGGAAGGAAAAGAGCCTGTTGATGATTTTGAACGAACTGAAAGCGAGGAGGGGGGAGAAGAGATCCCTTCTGTTGATACTGAGACCGACCTTTCTTTGGGAGATTATTTAACGGAAGACGATATACCTGATTATAAGCTACGGGAAATGACCGAGCGTGCGGAACGGAAAGAGGATGTCCCCTTCTCCGTAAGCCAATCCTTGAATGAGTTTCTGTTACAGCAGCTCGGGTTAAGGGATTTACCGGATAAGCAAATGAAAATAGCGGAGTATATCATTGGAAATATCGATGATGACGGTTATTTGAGACGGGACCTTTCGGCGATAGCGGACGATTTGATCTTCCAAGCCGGACAAGAGGTAGATGAGAAGGAGATCGAGTCTATCTTGAATATCATCCAAGATTTTGAGCCTGCCGGGGTAGGTGCCCGTGACTTGAAAGAATGTCTGTTGATCCAGCTGGATAAGAAGGAGAATACTCCGGTTACAAATTTGGCGATTCGTGTTTTGACCGAATATTTCGAGGAGTTCACCCGCAAACATTACGATAAGATCTTACGAGGTCTCGATATCGATGAGGAAACGTTAAAGAAGGTCATTCACGAGATTACTATGTTAAATCCGAAACCCGGAAGTAGTTGGGGTGGTTCTATGGAAGTGGCGATGAGCCAGATCATCCCGGATTTCGTGGTGGAAGCGCATAATGGAGAGCTTATCTTGAGCATGAATAACCGGGGGGTACCGGATATGCGTATCAACCGGGAGTATGCCGAGATGTTTCAGGATTATACGGCGAATAAGGCGAACCAAACCGCTGAGAGGCGGGATGCCGTACAGTTCGTGAAACAAAAGTTGGATTCCGCCCAGTGGTTCATCGACGCTATCAAGCAACGTAATGAGACCTTGCAGCGTACCATGGAGGCGATTATCTATTTACAACGGGACTTTTTCCTGACAGGCGATGAGGCTACCCTCCATCCCATGATCTTGAAAGACGTAGCGGAGCGTGCGGGATATGATATCTCCACTATTTCCCGGGTAAGTAACAGTAAATATGTGCAAACGAATTTCGGTATTTATCCGTTGAAATACTTTTTCTCCGAGTCTATGCAGACCGATACCGGCGAGGAGATCTCGACCCGTGAGGTGAAAAAGATTATGAAAGAGCATGTAGATGCCGAAGACAAACGAAAACCGTTGACCGATGAGGAGTTGGCTACGATCCTGAAAGAAAAAGGATATGTCATCGCCCGGCGTACGGTAGCGAAATACAGGGAGCAACTGGGGATTCCGGTAGCTCGTCTGAGAAAAGAAATATAAAAGCGTATGAAGCTATTCTCGAATATAATATCCTTCGTGTTCCATCCGTTGCTTATGGTGACCTATGGGATCGTGTTGGCGTTGATGTTTACATTCCTCGCCATTTACCCGTTACCTGTGAAGCTGCTGATTGCCGGAGGCACCTTTATTTCGACAGCGATAGTTCCCGGACTTTTCATTTTCTTATTGGTGAAAAATGGCGCGGCCGGCGATATAGAGCTTTCCGACCGGAAGGAACGAGTGGTTCCTTATCTGATTTTTATCACTTCCATCTTGGTCTGTATCTTTTTCCTGTATAAGATGCTGATGCCGTTTTGGTTGTTGGCGATGCTGATCGGGGCTTGCGTAGCCTTGGTAATCGCCTTATGCGTCAATTTCGCTTGGAAGATTAGCGCGCATGCCATTGGTATCGGCGGGTTACTGGGCGCTATTATGGGAGTGGCGCGTATCCATATGATAAATCCCTACTGGGCTTTTATAGTCGTGTTGATCGTGGCCGGTTTATTAGGTACCTCGCGCATCTTTTTAAAAAGACATACACCAATGCAGGTATATGCGGGGTTTTGTCTGGGATTTATATGTACCTTTGTAGCCTCATTAATGAGTTATATCTATTTATTCATCTAATAAAAACACTAAAATTATGAATTTTCCTGCAGATTTAAAGTACACAAAAGACCATGAGTGGATTCGTGTAGAAGGTGACGTAGCTTATGTTGGTATTACTGATTACGCTCAAGGCGAGCTAGGTGAGATCGTTTATGTAGACATTACGACAGAGGGGGAGACCGTCGCTAAAGAAGAGGTGTTCGGTACGATTGAAGCTGTTAAGACTGTTTCCGATCTTTTCATGCCGGTTAGCGGAGAGGTTTTGGAAGTAAACGCTGAATTGGAAGACGCTCCTGAATTGGTTAATGAAGACGCTTATGGTAAAGGTTGGTTAATCAAGATTTCTCTTACGGACGCTTCTGAGTTGGAGGAACTATTATCCGCTGAAGACTATCAAAAATTAATCGCTAAATAAGAATGACACCTGTTGTAAGTATTATCATGGGTAGTACCTCGGATCTACCCGTTATGGAGAAGGCGGCTAAGTTCTTGGATGAGATGGAGATCCCGTTCGAGATGCATGCTCTATCCGCACACCGTACTCCCGCTGAGGTGGAGGCTTTCGCCAAAGGAGCTAAAGGACGTGGAATCAAGGTTATCATCGCCGCTGCCGGAATGGCCGCTCATCTTTGCGGTGTGATCGCTTCCATGACGACGGTTCCCGTGATCGGCGTGCCTATTAACTCTACGCTGGACGGTATGGATGCCTTGTTGGCTATCGTACAGATGCCTCCGGGAATCCCTGTGGCTACTGTCGGCATCAATGGCGCTTTGAACGCTGGTATCCTTGCGGTGCAGATGCTTGCCGTCGGCGACGAGCAACTTCAGGAGAAGCTATCCGCTTATAAGGAGGATTTGAAGAAGAAAATCGTGAAGGCTAACGAGGAGTTGGCTAAGGTTTCTTTTAAATACAAAACTAATTAATTGAAAGTTGAAAGTTGAGAATTGAAAATTAAGGAGAAAGTCTCTCTTTAGGTTTTCAGTTCTCAACACTCATTCTCAATTTTCAATTCTCAATTTTCAATGAACAATGGCTTACTTTAATTACAACCGCCGTAAATCATCCGTTGCCCAAATCGGTGACACACCCATGGGAGGTGAGAATCCTATCCGTATTCAATCCATGGCTAATGTATCAACGATGGATACGGAGGCGGCGGTAGCTCAAGCGATCCGTATGATCGAGGCGGGAGCTGAGTATGTGCGTTTTACGGCACAGGGGGAACGGGAAGCCCGAAACTTGGGCGAGATTCGTAAACAATTGAATGAGCAAGGGTATACGACTCCTTTGGTCGCTGATATCCATTTTAATCCTAGAGCGGCTGGTGCCCCCGCCGGTGAGGTGGAAAAGGTACGTATCAATCCGGGAAACTATGTAGATAAGGTAAAGACATTCAGCCATCTTGAATATACGGATGAGGAATATGCCGCCGAGATCGAGAGGATCCGTGAGCGGTTCGTCCCTTTCTTGAATATTTGTAAGGCACATGGCACCGCTATTCGTATCGGTGTGAATCATGGCTCGCTCTCCGATCGTATCATGAGCCGTTATGGTGATACGCCCGAGGGGATGGTAGCGAGTTGTATGGAGTTTCTTCGCATTTGCCGGGAGGAGAATTTCCCGGATGTGGTTATTTCGATTAAGGCTTCCAATACCGTTGTCATGGTAAGGACCGTGCGGTTGTTGGTTCGTACGATGGAGGCCGAGAATATGCATTACCCCTTGCACCTTGGGGTAACGGAGGCGGGTGACGGTGAGGACGGGCGTATCAAGAGCGCTGTTGGAATCGGTACGCTTCTATGTGACGGTATCGGTGATACGATCCGGGTTTCCTTGAGTGAGGACCCCGAGGCGGAAATGCCGGTAGCGCGTAAATTGGTGGATTATATTAGGGAACGGGAAAATCATCGTCCTATCGAGGCTTCGATGGCTCCCGGTTTCGATACGGTGGCGACAAGCCGTCGTATAAGCCGTGTGGTGGAAGGTATCGGAGGTACTTTCTCGCCAGTCGTGATCTCCGATCGTAGTAGCGGGGATTTTGAGTTTGATTATTTGTCCTTGCCGGACTATATATATATAGGGAAGGAAGATCCGGATAATTTGCCGGATAATTTCCGTTTATTGGTAGACGCTCATTTTTGGAAAGAGCGTCCGAATGCTTTTCCTTGCTTCATCGCCTCGGAGGCGGAGGAGTTAAAGGATTACGATTGTCCGCTTAAGTTTATCCGTCTGACGTATATGGATCTTACGGATCGTATGTTGGAGATCTTGAAAGCGGATAAGACCGTGGTGGTCTTATTAAGTACACATCATCGGAATGGGGTTGGCTCGCAACGTGCGGCTATGCATAAATTGCTGATGGCGGGTTGTGACGTGCCGGTTGTCTTGCATCGTGATTTCCGGGAGACGGATGTGGAGTTGTTGCAACTGAAATCCGCCGCCGATTTCGGAACGCTTTTGCTGGATGGTTTCGGGGATGGCTTGATGCTGCACAATGAGGGATGCGAGGCGGTTGTCTCGGATCGCTGTATGTTCGGGATCTTGCAGGCTACAAGAACCCGTATCAGTAAGACGGAATATATCTCTTGTCCGAGTTGCGGACGTACCTTGTACGACCTGCAAACAACGATCGCCCGTATCAAGGAGGCTACTTCCCATTTAAAAGGCTTGAAGATCGGTATCATGGGCTGTATCGTGAATGGTCCCGGCGAGATGGCCGATGCCGACTATGGTTATGTGGGTGCCGGACGTGGACAAATCAGCCTGTATAAAGGTAAGGAATGTGTCCTCAAGAATATCCCCGAGGAAGACGCTGTAGAACGTTTAGTTCAGTTAATAAAAGAGAACGGGGATTGGGTTAATTGATTGACTATTGACAATTTGTTTATCTTTGCAAGTATGAAAGTAAGAATTATCAATAAATCGCATCACCCGCTGCCGGGTTATGCGACTCCTTTATCTGCCGGGATGGATATCCGGGCGAATTTGTCGGAATCGGTTGTGTTGAAACCGTTGGAACGTAAATTAATCCCGACCGGACTTTATATCTCGCTGCCGGAAGGCTATGAGGCCCAGATGCGTCCGCGTAGCGGGCTGGCTTTAAAGCATGGGATAACCCTGCTGAATACGCCGGGTACGATCGACGCCGATTATCGGGGGGAGATCGGTATCATTCTCGTGAATCTATCTTCCGAGCCTTTTACGGTGAATGATGGTGAGCGTATCTGCCAAATGGTTATAGCCGCTCATAGCCATGTGGATTGGGAACCCGTGGAGACGTTGGATGATACGGAGCGGGGAGCCGGGGGATTCGGTCATACCGGAAAAGAATAAGAATAATAAGGTTAACAAGAATAATAGGATGTTTAAGCAACTGATATATCTCATCTCTTTCCTCTCGTTGGTCGCTGTGCTCCCGGCTGGTGCTACAGAAACGGAGAAGGATCAACGTAAGTTCGATTACTTCTTTTATGAGGGCTTGAACTTGAAGAACGCCGGGAAATTCGACGCCGCTTATGATGCCTTCAACCATTGCTTGGAGATTGACTCTACGGCGGCTCCGGTCTTGTATGAGCTTTCTTCTTTTTATGTACAGTTGAACCGTCCGGAGAAAGCGGTCGAGATGTTGAAAAGAGCCGTGGCCAACAGCAAGGATAATTTCACGTATAAAATGGCATTGGCGTCTATCACCCGGAATCTGGGCATGTATGGCGAAGCCGCCGAGGAGTACGAGGAATTGGTTCGTGATTATCCGGAGAAGGAGGAGCTGAATTATTATCTGGCCGATGCCTTGACGCAAGCCGGCGAGATCGGGAAGGCGATCGAGGCTTATGATGCGTTGGAGTCGGTTATGGGTATGAACGAGGCGATCTCCATGCAGAAATACAAACTGTACGTCCAGTTGGAGAAACCGGAAGAGGCTTTCAAGGAGATCGAGAAGCTAGCGGCTAAATATCCTATGGAGGCCCGTTACCAGATCGTATTGGGCGATCTTCATTTGGAAAACGGGGAGATGGACAAGGCTTTGGCTTGCTATCAAAAAGCGAATGAGATTGATCCGACCGACCCTTATTATATCGTCTCTATGGCCAATTACTACGAGGCGAAAGGGGATAAGGAGGCCGCCGAGCAACAAATCCGCAGCGCTTTGGTAAACGAGAAGCTGGACGTGGAGACGAAAGTGAACATCCTTTCCCGGTATATCTTGAAACTGCAACAAACGAAGCAAGGAACTGAGAATGCGAACCATTTATTCCAAACTCTTTTGGAGCAACATCCGGAGGATATCGACTTAAAACTGATGTATGGCGGTCTCTTGATGGCCCAAGGAAAGACAGAGGAGGCGAAATTCCAGTTCCAGTTGGTAACAGAGATGGAACCGGGTAACGCCGGGGCTTGGCAGCAATTGCTGAATCTGGCTTTGAAAGGGGAGGATATCCCGGAGGTCATCCGTATCTGTACGGCTTGTATGGAGCTTTTCCCCGAGTCGCCGGAATATTACTTCTATCTGGGTATCGCTTACTACCAACAACAGAAATATCAAGAAGCCTTGAATACCTATTATGCGGGCTTGAATATCATTCCGAAGGAGAACCTGCCGCTGAAATCGGATTTCTACGGTCAGATCGGTGATATTTATTACCAGATGGGGCAATTGGATCAAGCGTATAAAGCGTACGATGAGGCGTTGAAGTATAATGACAAGAACGTGGTCGTACTGAACAACTACAGTTACTTCCTTTCTTTGGAGAAGAAAGACTTGAAAAAGGCGGAACGTATGAGCGCCCAATGTATCAAGCTGGAACCGGACAACGCCACGTATCTGGATACCTACGCTTGGATCTTCTTCGTACAAGGAAACTATACCTTGGCGAAAATCTATATCGAGAGCGCTTTGGAGAAAGATAAGACAAAGAGCGCCGAACTCGTGGATCATTATGGGGACATCCTTTTCATGAACGGTGATAAGGAAAAAGCGGTGGAGCAATGGAAAAAGGCGAAAGAGATGGGGAAGGATTCCGAGATCTTGAACCGTAAGATCGCCGAGCAACAATATATAGAAGACGAGAACGCGAAATGAAAAGAGACTATTTCTTGACCTTCCTGTTATGTGGAGGTCTTTTACTTTCGATGTTGACAGGCTGTAAATCGTCCAAGAAAGTCGGGACGGTGGAATCCGCTAGCGTGAAGGCTCATAATGAGTTCTTCCAGTCGGTGGAGGATCAATCCTTCCAGTTCCGTACCTTGACGGCCCGGTTGAACGTGGATCTGGATATCCCTGGTAAGCAAATGAGCTCTCGGGTGGATATGAAGATGGTCAAGGATAGTGCTTTCCAACTGTCGGTACAACCTTTTCTCGGGATCGAGATCTTCCGTATCGAGTTGAGCCGGGATACGATCAAGGTGGTAGACCGCATGAATAAACGCTATATGATCGAGAATTATTCCAATTTGCAAGGGCAGACTCCGATCGAGTTCAACTTCTACAATTTGCAGGCTCTTTTCACGAATCATCTGTTTATCCCGGGGGAGCAGGGCGTTTCCCGTAAGCATTATAATCGTTTTAAGCTGAATCAAGAAGGCCCGGTAGCCGAGATCAAGACCAAGGATGCCATGGGGCTTTTCTATACCTTTAAGGCGGATGGCGAGGAGAAACTTCTCTCTACCTATGTAGCGGATCCTTCCGATCGTTATGCCTTGCAATGGCTGTACGAGGATTTTCGCTTGGTGGATCGGCAGCCGTTCCCGATGTTGATGGATGTGCAGGTGTTGAAGAACGGGAATCCCGAGGGTGGGGTGAAGATCCATTACTCCCGTATCCAACTGGACGAGCCGCTCAAGTTGGATTTTTCGGTTCCTTCTAAATATAAGCGTATTACCTTTGCGCAAGTATTGAAAACGATTACGAATCTGAATCAATAATCTATCATGAGGCACGTCTGGATCGTTCTATTGGCATTGTCTTTATCTACCGTGGTTTACGGTCAGAAATCCGCCGCTGTCCGTCAGTTGGAGCAGCAGCGCAAGGAGGCGTTGGCCGATATCGAGGAGACGAATAAATTATTGCAAGAGACGGCCCAGACTGCTAAAACTTCCCTGAACCGTTTGAATCTACTCTCCAAACAAATTCTTTCCCGTAAGAAAGTCATCAGTTTATTGAATCAAGAGCTGGATGAGATCGAGAAAGATATCTTGAATATCCAAGGCCAGTTGCGCACCTTAAAACGGGAACTGGGCGATAAGCAGACGAATTACGGTAAATCGATGCGAGGGCTTTATAAACGCCATAGCTCGCAAGATAAATTGTTGTTTATCCTATCCGCCGAGAGTTTCTCTCAATCCATGCGGCGTATGCGGTATTTGCGGGAATATGCGGATTGGCAGAAGCGGCAAGCGAATGACATCGTTGAAAAGCAGGCCGAGATCAGCCGTAAGCAAGCTGAGATGGAGAAGACCCGTGCCGAGAAACGTGCCCTTTTAGGAACTCGTCAAGAAGAGAGTAAGAAGCTAGAAAGTGAGGAAGCTTCTCAGAAAGAGGAAGTCCAGCTATTGAATAAGAGACAAAAGGATTTGAAGGCGGATCTCCAAAAGAAGCGTCGTCAAGCCGAGGCTTTAAACCGACAGATAGAGAAGCAGATCGCCGAGGAGATCGCCCGTGCCGAGGCCGAGGGGAACGTGAGCGTCGTGCTCGTGAACAAGCTGCCGCTAAGGGTAAACCCGTACCGGAAAGTAAAAAAGAGCCGATCCGTGAGGAACGTGTGGCGGATACGAAAGGGGGCTATGCGATGACAAAGGCGGAGAAGCAATTGTCCGATAACTTCGCCAATAACCGGGGACGTTTGCCGTATCCGGTGGCCGGAAGACATACGATCGTCGCTACATTCGGCGAGCAACAGCATCAGGAGTTGAAATATGTTCGTACCAGTAATAGTGGTATCGATATCCAGACCTCACCCGGGGCGGATGCCCGTGCGGTATTCAATGGGGAGGTGACGCGTGTGTTCGTGGTGCCGGGGTATAATAATTCCGTAATCGTTCGTCATGGTAACTACTTGACGGTTTATAGCAATTTGAGTCAGGTATATGTAAAAGCGGGCGACCGGGTCTCTACCCGTCAAGCGATCGGAAGGATCTATTCGGATCCGGAGGACGGTAATTCCACGATCCTCCATTTCCAATTGTGGAAGGAAAAGACGAAGCTGAATCCGCAGCCTTGGTTGGAATAAAAGCGGTTGTGATATGTTAAAACTATGATGGGCATTATAAGGCTGTTACGATGCCTGTTGTAAAGATGCTAGAATGCCCATTGTAACAACCTTATAATGCCTATTGTAATTTTCTCGTTTAACGCTCGTTCAATACGTTGTATAACCCATTCAGGTCATCGGCACCTACCAAGTCTACGCCTTCTTTGATGAAGAAGCGTTTGAACTGCTCGGTATCCGGGGCGCCCCACCAACGGAATAGTTTTCCCTCATCGTGGACTTTCCGGATGATCTCACGCATCTTCTGTAGTTGGTCGGCGGGCATCTCACCTTCGCCTTTCCATGTGAAGAAATCGGAGTAATTATCGCTTATGACCGGAGCGAGGGAAGCAGGGATGCCCTGTCCCAGATCCTTTATTTGTCCGTCGAGGAAGGTGAAGCGGCTGTTCTCTTTCGGCAGGCTGTTCTTCGGACGGTCGCCGGAAAGGAAGAAGAGGACGGCACCTTCTTTATATTCGCCGTTATCGACGGAACAGAAATATTCCTTGTAAGGTTCCATCTGTTTCTTTAATAGCTTGTACATCTCTTCGCCTTGTGCCTTGCAATCCACCATCAGGTAGAAAGGACGATCGCTACCGGGATAGACCTTACCTCCATTCGCTTGTATGCGGGCCACGAGCGGCTTGAGGTATAGGTTCTCGAAGGTAATTGCCGGATTGGGTTCCGGGCGGTCATGGGAAACGTATAGCTCGTCATCGATCAGCCACAGATCGGCCTCCACGCAGTTGAAGCGGAAGGACAAGGCGTCCAGCAGAGGTCTCTCCCGCCAGTAATCATTGTGCGAGAAGGCGTTGTAATGAATTGCGGAGGAGGCTTTCTGAATCGTCTGCTCCGTGGTTGTCTCCGCCACTTGAACTGTGTCCGATCCCTTCGGGGAGGAGCAAGCCGTACAGAGGGCGAGGGAGGTGATAAATAAGGATAGAATCTGTTTCATATACTAATTGTTTTTTGAGTCTAGTTGTAGAGACGGGGCGTG
>ENA-OOXM01002832-OOXM01002832.1-human-gut-metagenome-genome-assembly--contig:-NODE-2832-length-10535-cov-1.790076_pt1 | contig 10535 bp, 9 predicted proteins | sample MGYA00241589_ERZ501347 | MGnify/ENA primary metagenome ERZ501347 (study PRJEB25962, sample SAMEA2042832) | human gut metagenome | biome: human gut; feature: human-associated habitat; material: faeces...
GCACCACCCGATTCGGTATCAAAAACTGTTTCTTTTTCTAAGCCAAGAACAAAGTTATTGGCAATAAGTTCGGTGAGCTGATGTACATCTTTAATATGTTTGTTCAAAGAAATAAAATCTGCTTTAAAAGGTTCTTTATATAGTACTTTATTAAAAGATTGAGTAAATATCTGGCTCAAATATGATTGAGTTAAATATTTTTCAGGCAAAAATGGAATTTGACCTAATTTGCAATTGTTTTCATTAGTAAAATCTACATCACCTAAAGTAATTGAATTAGATAAAACAACATCTCCAACTTGAAGATCATCAAAATAAGTTTTTGCTTTTCCAACTGAAACAACAAAAATAACAAATTTTGAACGAATAAGATGAGTGATAATTAAACTAGAAATATAATTAGAATAAACGTTATAAGCAAGACAGACATCTTGATTATAGATAGTTCCAGTGATCAAAGGAATTGTATTGAATAATTCTTCATTTTCTTTGTTGTGCATGATATTTTCAAAATAAAGAATATCATCATGGGTTTGTCCAATAATCAAAATCATTTTTCTGTTGCTCCTTTCTTTTCGAAATCATTTTGTAATAATAATTTTTCAAAATCATTTCGATTCAAAGGTTTAGAATAATAATAACCTTGAATAGTATCGCATTGTAATTTTCTTAGTATAGCAACTTGCTTAGCATCATTGACACCTTCAGCAATTGATTCCATACCATTGACTTTACAAAGTTGAATTAAAAATTGAACGATACTTCTAGTTTTTGCATCGATTACTATATCATCAATAAATGATTTATCAATTTTAATGACATCAATTGGAGATTTTCTAATATTCATAATATTGGAATAACCTATACCGAAATCATCCATTAAAATTCTGATACCCAATTCTTTAATTCTTTTTAAAATAGAATTAGCGATAAAGTTATTAGCGTTGGTTGTCTGTTCAGTAATTTCTATTTCGATAAGTGTTGGTGGAACATTATATTTTTCCATAATGTTCACAAGATCATCGATAAATCCATGATTATAGAATTCATATAATGAAAAATTGATAGAAACTGGAAGTAGTCTTCTTCCTTTTTTCTTACAATCTTGAAGATCTTTACAAACTCTTTCAAAGATATACATATCTATTTTATGGATCATTCCCATCTGTTCAGCTTGAGGAACAAATTGGCTAGGAGAAAGAAGTCCTCTTTTAGGATTATCCCATCTTACCAAGGCTTCGGATGAGATGAATTTGTTTAAAACCAAATTGAATTTCGGTTGATAATAAACAACAAATTCATTATCTTCTATAGCTTCATTGATGCTATTAGCGAGTACTGTATCATCTTCTTTTTCCATAGTCTTTTCATAGAAAACTACTTCTTGGAAATTGATTTGCGCAACTTTACGAGCTACCGAAGATTTAGCGATTAAATCAATAACCGTATTCTTTTTCTTCTCAGCTAAAACAACGCCATAATATGGTTGAATGAAAAGCTTTAAATCATGTTCTTGATTAATTTTATATAATTCGTTATCGATATCATTGATAATCTTATTCAAGCCGTTGACATTATCTTTGATATAAATGATAAATGTATCATGATAATAGCAAAAAGAAACTTCTTTTTTAATTCTATTTTTCGACTTTGAAAAATAAGAGATTAAAAAGTCTGCGACATAACCATTGAATTTAACAACTGAAGATGCATAAGAAGAAATAGTCTGTGTATTGCTGAAAGAAGAAAATCTTACAACATAAGCTTCTTCTCCTTTTTTCAAATGCATAATTTGATATTGAACGCGATGAGCAAAAACATAGTAACTATAAAAATCTTTAGCTGAACCGAAGTTTCTAATGTTTTCTTCATTTAAAAGATTTTTGGTTTTAGAATCATAGATATATTTAGCAAGAATAAAAAATGTAACTGAACAAACAATTAAATCTAAAGATAAGAAAATAGGGAATAAAATAGAACTATAAGGTAATAAACCAAAACCAGTAATAACGCATAAAACGTTATTCAGTATAAACAATATCAAGCTTATCAAAGCTAGTTTTTTGGAACCTATTCTCATTTTTTATTCTCCTTATTACTGTTAGCTTTATTCAGTAATTCTTCTAGCATTTCACTTTTTAATCTTTCTCTATCTTCTTTGGATAAAGTAGATGTTCCATCTTTTTTATCATTATCTTCTTCATCATCTTCTTTTAAGCCTTTAACTATATCTAAAATACTTGTGATAATTAAATACCCTGATGGAAGCAAGATTAAAATAAATAATCCCCAAATAGAAGTAACTCCCTTATATATTACACCTAAAAAGGTAGAGCCGAAGGAAACTCTTCCTAAAAGCACTCTTTCATCAAAAACTTGTCCTTGAGTTCCGCTGTAATTTTTACTTTCTGAATTGATACCTTGAACAAAAAAATCATATCTTCCATTTCCTTCTTTAACATCTTCATTTAAACGAATGCCAATAAGGCGATGGGTCATAGTCATCTTCAGTTCGGATGTTGAATAGTAAAAACTTAAATCTATCTTCAAAGAAGAAGTATCAATAACTAAGCAATCTTCTTCAATCCATTTTAAATTTTGAGCAGTATCTTGGAATTTGACTTTGCCTTCTTTTGTGTTTGAATCAGATTTAACCAATTCATATATTTTTTCCGGATCAGTTTTTTTGACAATTATCATATCATCAACTTTATAATCCGGTTCCATAGAATCGGTTAAAACAACCATAATCTGTGTTCCTAAGACATTTGGGACACCATAATTATCTTTCTTTGTAATGTTTCCAACAATTTGAAAGCCTAAAATAGCAACAAAGATTATACCGAAAACGGAAAAGAATATTCCTTCTAGTATTCTTCTTAACTTGCTTTTTTTAACTTTCTTTTTCTCTGCCATTACTTAACCTCTTCTAGTTCTTTTTCTTGTTCTTCTGTTGAAGTTTCTTCTAAAGGTGAATATAGATTAGCTTTTTTATCGACTGTAGCGGCTTTTTTAATATCTTTTCTAGCGACTGCAAGTCTTGATTCAATAGCTTTTCTTTTTCTTTCCTCTTCTTCTTTAAGCATATCTTCTTCAACTTTTTGATTGTATTTCTCAAGATCTTTTTTCTGTTTTTCCAAATCTTTTTCTTCGTTTACTTTTCGTTTAAGCAAAGCTTTCTCTGCTTCGCGAAGACGTTTATTCTTCTCTTTTTCAACATAGAGATCTTTTAAATATATCGCTTGTTCGTAAGTTGGTTTTTCCGGCAAGTTTAAGAATGTCGGTCTTGCTAAATATTCCAAATATTCATCATCTGCTCTGATCAATTTTATCGGTTTAGATGATATTGGAGCAAAAGCATAAATCTGTTCATCGACATCATTTAAAACTTTTGGTTTATAGACTTTATGTTTTTTCTTTCGAACTTTTACCGGTGCTTTAGCTTTGAGCGTTAAAAAGGATGAGAACAAATTGTAATTCATCTCTTCGCGTTCTTTTTCATCGAGAATAGAGTATTTATCATCGATTGAATAATTAACACCTAAACTTGTATAGCGTTCGATAAATTTCCATAACAAGAAACATTTATGATAAAGAGGATTTTTCCTTATAACGTTAGTTTGTAAAATAGGATTGACAACATCTTTTTCGTTTTTTAAACGCTTCATGAAATCACTATTATAATAATAAACTAAATATTCACGAAGTTTTTTTACCCTTGTTAAATAATCTTGAGCTTGTTCAAGCATCTTTTTGTTGACATCGCTTTTAATGGTTACTTTGGTTTCTATTTCAACTTCATTTCCATCAACAATAGCTTTAGACTTAATATAATTGACTTGAATATTTTTTAATTCCGCATGTTCAACCAAATAGTCATAACGTTTTTCAACAAAATAAACCAATCTTTTAATAAGTGTTGAAACAAATCTATTTTCATAGATAGCGTAATCATCAACTGCTTCAATGGTTAAAACTTTATTTGGTAAAATTTCTCCGTTTTCACTGACCGATTTAACATATTGAGTATGGGAAGAAAGATGTCTAACCGATTCTCCATTGGTTTTTCTCGCTAGTTCTACCGGAACTATATTTCCTTGAGTTTTAGTAGTTTTCCAAGGATTTTTAACAATTTGACCAATATCTAAAATAGCTCCTTCAGTCTTTTCAATCCATTTGGTATCAAATGAAGAAGATTTGATGCTATTCATCTTGAGATAGTAATTTTTACCATCTTTTAATTGATTGAAAACAGCTTCAGCGGATTTGTTCTTTTTTACCAAGGAATCAACCTTTTTTACGTAGGCTTCTTCCATGGTCAAATAGCGTGTGCTTTTAGCCATTTTAGTTCAGCCTCAATAAATCGTTGATATAATTATGAGCCATCTTAAATGTATTTTTACCAAATAATTTATCTAATTCAGAATTGAGTTTCTTCAATTCATCTTTTAAGAAAGCGATATTTAAAGATTCAAATTTTTTCAAAATCTTATTGGTAAAGATAAAGTCAAGACCATCGAGTTCATTTCCACCGCAGGCAACATAAACAGGAATAAATGTATTAAGTTGTTTTAAGATACGGTTACCAAAAGCTAATTTGAAATTTTTGATGACAAAGGCATCAAGTTTTTCAAATTTTTCCAAAACCTTATCAGAAAGAGGATATTGGAAAATAGCATCTTGATATAATTTGCGAAGTTGTGAATAGCTGAGTTGAATAGGTTCGACAAATTCTGTTTCAAATGGAATTCCCTTATTATCAAAGAAAATTGAAATTGCACGATCATAAACCTTATCAGAAATAGTAAATGTTGAGTCATCGTTATTAGCAGTTCCAAAGAATTCGACATTTTGTGGAACTAATAATTTACCCTTGCGGATATTCTTTGGATCATTAGCCTCAGTATTGCTGGTCAATTCAACTAACCAGTCATTGACGTTTGGAAGTTCCATCATCGATAAGAATTCAGCAAAATAGTATTCAATACGTGCTAAGTTCATTTCATCGAGAACTACAACATCTAAATCCTTGCGGTATGTTGATTCATATAAAGCTCTCAAAAATTCAGTTTCATTGAATTTCTTTGTGAATTCATTGTAGTAGCCAACAAGTTCACTGCGGTCTTTCCATGAAGGTTGAACAGAGCAAATAGAAGCATCATGCATCAAGAACTTTCCTAAAGCATATGGCAAAGAAGTTTTACCAGTACCAGATATACCTTCTAAAATAATCAATTTAGAAGTAGCCATACCAGCAAAAAGTTGTCTGATAGTATCAATTTTATAATAGAGTTTTAATTGGCTTGCCGCAAAGCCTCTAAAGGAATTACAAACTTCCTCTAAAGTTAAGCCATCAATATTAGGTATTTCAGTATTTAAGTTAGCGTATTCGATATCAACTGCTGTAAGTTTTGGAAAGCGAGATAAAGTTGTAGAAGCCGGAACTTGATCCTTTTTCTCATCTTCTTCCATCTGTTCAACAGTTCTTCCACCAAAAGCTCCAACCTTTAAATTGAGAATTTTATCTTTTTCTTCTGTTGTCTTATATAGTTCATAACTCAAACGTTCAACTTCTTCTCTAAGAGCATCTTTATCAAGTTCTCTTTTGACAAAGCGAATATATTTTCTTAAGAGCAAGAACAATAAGAACAAAAGACCACCGATCAAAGTAATAAAGAATATCGCAAATATAACAAAGAAAACCCATCCAGCAGGTCCGAATTGATTAGAATAAGTATTGAAGATATCACCATAGTACTTAAAATTATCACCGACATTTTCCCATGGTCCGGCAAAAAGTTTAACAAAAAATGTTCCAATGTCTTTAAAAACTTGGATTATCATTTCTTTTAAATATTCAAAATATACACCCATAATATTACCTCAACACTTTAAATTTTATATCGGCGGAAAAACTTCCTAGTCTTGTTATATCGGTATTGTCTAAATCCCAACCTTCTAAATATATTGAGATTATGATTTTCTGTGGTTTCAATCCAACTAGCGGAACAAGCATTATATTAGAAGCTTCTTCGACAGTTAAAGATTTCTCTTCAACTGGTTCAAAGCCATTTTCCAATGTTTTTTTCCAATCTATTGCTTTTATACCTTTTCTTGTTTTTGCATTAAATGCAGAAGCCATCTTTGTTGTATCACTTAATTCCGAATCAATTACATTTTCATCCTTATAGACTATTTTTGCAATATCATCTTCCTCATATTCTCCAAAAAGTCTTTCTTTTCCCGCTTTAAAATCATAATATCCATCAGCGTTATTATCTAACCGTCCAACAAAATATATTTTTTCATCATCTTTTTTCGGATCGATGATGAAATATGAATAATAATTTTCATCCGGAACAAGAATAGATATTCTCAAAGAATTAGCAATACTATTCAAATTATCTAATATTTTATCCTGAGATAAATCAGGATATTCATCTTTAATTTTTTTAGCTGTCTCCAAATTCTTTTTTACATTTGGTTCAACTTTAGTTTCCTCGGCTAAAGACACAATCACATTGCGTTCACTATATAAATAGAACTCCTGTGAATAAAAACCTTTTTTGGCAATACCACTATCCATTTCTGATTCTGTAGTTAAAGAGGAATAAGATTGTCTAAATTCTGGCGTAGTTTTCTTCTGTTCCAACCATTTATATGAATACATGGAGCTGACAGGAACAAAGCCTTCAACTTCAAGAATATCACTAGATGGAATGTCTTCATAGAATTCTTCTTCTGTAGTACCTATTTTTACTTCCTTATCGCCGTTGAAGCCGATATCGAAGTCTTTAACATAAAGGTTTCTATTGCCGACATACCAAGCTGCGGTAACACTGACTGAAGACACCAAGCATAAAATCATCACCAGATAAAAAAGCAATACTTTTCTATTCATTGGTGTTAACTCCAAAATTTAGATTCAAATTGAAATAAGAACCGATATTCTCGTTGATAACTGATTTATCCCAACCTTCAAGATATAATGTTAAATCAAGTCTAGCAATACCATCTTCACCGGTTATGGTCAAAATCTTTCCGTCAGAAATCAAAGAATCATTTCCCAAATATTTCGCGGTTTTAAAAGTGGATTTTTCCTTATCAACTGTCATTACCCCACCTTTATGATTAGCGGTAAAAGTAGTAACATCTTTCGGATCAACTTCATTTTCTCCAGAATAAGAACTGGTGTAGACAATGTTTTCATATTCACCATAAACAAATTCTTTTCCATCTTTATAGTCATAGTACATGTCTTCATTTAAATTTAAAACACCGCCGACAGCAGTTTCACCATCATGCATTTGTGATGGATTATATATGAAGCTATTGATATCATTTTTCATATAAACACGGATAGCTTGATCTATTCCATTGCGGGTAGATAAAGAAGAATTGCTCAGATAAATACTTTTACCAGATAAATACTCTTGGCTATCAACATCTTTAACTCTAAAGACTAAAGGCAAATATAAATATCCAAATTTTTTAGCCGGAGTAAAACCATCTTCAAGATAATATGGATTTCCAATTAAAGAAAAATCTGAAGTTCCATCAAAAGAGCCACTAGATACAGGAAAAAGTTTATTATAGGCATAACCATTAGAAGATAAAACATAATTTAAAACATCTTCGCTGATCTCACTATGAGACCAATAGATGTTAGAATTATTTTCATCTATGCTCAAATCATAAGCTTTGTAATCATCAAGTTGAACATTGCTGATAAAACCTATTTCCATAAGAGCAGTATTTCCAATAGAAACACCTTCAAAGCCAAAACCTGCACGCGATAAATATTGATACCAGGCTGCCGTTCCTCCAACCAAGCTTAAAAGAGCTAAAAACACCAAGGAAAAGAATCTGATACCAAGTGATTGCTTTAATCTATTCTTGATTTTCATATGCATTAATTTCAATTCCTAATCTAACTTTAGACTCGTCTTTAGGAACGCCTGTACAATCTGGATCACTGCCTTCAAGCCAGAACAAAACCGTGTACCTAATTTGAGAATTAGGAGCAAAATTTTTCACTCTAAAGCTTAAAACAGTTTCATCGTCAGCAAAATTAGTGCATAGACTTCTGTTGGTATCACTTACATATTCATTGAAAGTTTCCTTGCCATCAACAATATTAATATTCTTTCCTTTTCTAGCATAATAAGTAACATTATGTTCTTCTTTTTCTGTATTGCTATATAAACCAATACGGAGAATATCCTTAACATCAGTATTATCAACATTGCCACCATCTTGATTATCTAAGAATTTCAACCTGAAATCAAACATAGCAACAGTTGGTCCGACATTGCTTAGAAAGAAAGTATATTTAAGATAGTTGAGATCAACAACTTCACCTTTAACATTATATTGAGCGCCCATAAGATAATCCGTCTCTTCATTATCGATATCCGCACTACCATCAAGCATTCCATAAGTAAAAGTGTCCATTGGCGGAACACTGCCAATTTGCAAATAAGATGTCTGATTTTCCATCGAAGATTTCTCCGATAATGATAAAGAGACACCTGTGCCTTTAAGGTTAATAGTAAATGAACCTAGATTTTGACCCAAAAAAGAAAGCAACACAAAAGTCACGACAACAATGGCACTGATGCCAGAAACCGCTGCCGCAATCTTCTTTCTCCTTCTCTTTTTTACATATTCTAAATTAACCACGATAACCCCTTTCGTGTACCAAAATAAATCTAGCAACAATAATGCTGCCAATTAGAAATATATAGTCGTATTATAATCATCTCGTCTTTTGTCCCAATGAATCCGATAAAAAAACCAGCTACCTATCATCGAACGTAGTGTTTTTTCATCACATTCCAAGTAAGGTAACTGGCTATCTAATTTTCATTAAATTTTAGACCCTGTAGCTTTGCGTCACATCATTGCTGATATTTTGCCTTTTACAGGTTAAATTTTATCAAAACAGTTGTTTTTTGTAAAGTTTTTTTAATCTTTCTTTTGAAGATCGTTCAAAATTTCTTGTCTAAGCTTCTCTTTTTCATCATCGCTAAGATCATTTAGCTCAACTTTTTTCTTTGCATAGACCTTTTTGATAAATCTAATACAAGCATAAACATTAATAGCTAACAAAATGACCAAAGGCAATACACAAGAAACTAAATAAATAGTTGAATGAGTTTGTAAATAAGGAATCAAACCCGGAGTTTGTTGAGCAATGATGAAATCAGTTTGAGTTTTAGGCATAGTAACAAGCATAATTATCGAAATAACAAATAATGCAATTGTTAGTGCTGCATCTAAAGTAAATGCAACTCCTAATAGAATTTTCTTTTTATTGCTCACGATAAGCTCCTTTTCTAGAATCTATATAATGGTATAACCTCAGATTTCTCTTAGTATACCACGCATAAGAAAACAAAGACAACAAATTTATTTTTTTCAAGTTTTTAGTACTGAATAATTAAGCGTTTAAAAGTCTTGAAGCGTAGAAATCAAGAACTGTTGTAACTTTTGTAGAAATACCACCATTATCTACAACACATGAAGGATCCATACCTTCAAACCATGCGTAGCATGTAACTTCTAATTCACCACCTTTTGTAATAGTTCCAATATATCCATTAGCAGCAGTTAAAGCATTAGTTTGAGCATCACCACTAGCAATTTCTGTTGGTTGTCTTGTAGCGGTATTGCTTATTCTTATTGCATTATAATTTCCTAAAGCAGATTCTGCATTTTCTTCTCCTGCAGCCTTGACATATGTAAGTGGATTATCAGTTTCAGCAAAAGGAGCTAAAACAGACTTAACATTACCTGCAACAAATGCAATTCTAAATGATTCTTTAATTTTTTCGTTTGTATTGCCTTCATCAACTGTTGCTTTAATTTTAGTTGCTAAATCTTTAGTATTAAAGAATACTGCATAATTATCTGCTGAATCAGCAACCATTTTAAATGTCATTTTCCAAGAAGCTGCGCGATAAATAGGATTTCCTTGACTATCATTTTCTGTAGTATAGTTAGCAGCAACATATTCCTTAGTAACAATATCTTGTTTATATGCTTGACCATTATCATCAATATTAACAGAGCCATCACGCATATATAAAGGTAAGTTTAAAGTTTGATCTTTTGTTGTTTCTGTTGTTCCTTTAAGAGGTGCTAAAGTAACGTTTAATGCTGATTCTGGATTAACAACTGTAACAGTATTACCTGTAACTGTTACATCACGGGAAGCAGCAAACCAAGCGACTGTGCTAGAAGCAGCAGCAACTGTGGAAATAGTTAATAATGCAACGGCTGGTAAAATAATTCTTGATTTTTTCATTTTAATTTTTTCCTTTCAATATCATATTTGCTTATTACGCAAAAAAAATTCAACTTGCATCCTTTAAGCATAATTGAATCGATGATAGATAATACAATTTATATATTAATTTCGCTTGGGACATAGAAATTAATACTCCATTGCTGTTTTATGGTACTAAGTTTTTCGACATTTGTCAACAAAATATCCATTTTTTTATTTTATTTCTTATATAAAAGAAAAGGAC
>ENA-OOXM01002833-OOXM01002833.1-human-gut-metagenome-genome-assembly--contig:-NODE-2833-length-10533-cov-2.153655_pt1 | contig 10533 bp, 9 predicted proteins | sample MGYA00241589_ERZ501347 | MGnify/ENA primary metagenome ERZ501347 (study PRJEB25962, sample SAMEA2042832) | human gut metagenome | biome: human gut; feature: human-associated habitat; material: faeces...
TTGATTAGGCGGGAGTTGAAAACGCACTGCGGTGTCCGATGCACGGGAGCATGTTTTTTATCCGCTGCGTTATCTTTTTAATGCCTTTTTTGCGAAATCATAATTTTTCTTATACACAATATCTCCCGTTGTGTTATATAAATCTTTCCATATGGACATCGCTTCTTTAAGGCATTCTTTCTGTTCGTCTGTTGCCTTTCGCTGCAATGGAAGTGCACCAAGTCTGTACAATGCAATTGCAAGATCGTCTTCATTAAACGATCGAGACCCGAGCTTAACATTAGTGCGGCAGATCTCAAGCGATTGTCTGTACAGCAATTCAGCTTCGCGATAATTGTGTTTAAGCTCTGCTATATGACCGATCTGTTCATAAGAAGCATACATATTCCACTTAAGTTTGCCGTCATCCGGCGAAGCTGCGAGAAGTTCTTTGGTTATCTGCATTGCCATTGTATAGCATTGCAATGCTTCATCAAGTTTTTCCATTTCCTCTTTCGCCGTGCCGAGTTTTGTGAGCGTGAATGCATATTCACGCTTGAACATCCCGTTCACATCGGCCATTTTATGAATAATCATACATTATTTAATCAGATTTGTTTTTGCAGATACATTAAGAAAAGTTGTGCCTGCATTCGTTAAAAAACTCATTGTGTTCGCTTCCGAACACCGGATTGCTCAAGTTTTTTGCATTAACAGACCCGCAGCTGATTTTGGAGAAGTGCCGACTCAAGCTGTTTTTGCAAAAGATACAAAGTCAAGGCTCTTTACGAAAAAAGCTTAAAAAAGAACATTCAAATACAAATGTATTATAACATACTTAAGCGTTAAAAGCAAATACACGGATGATATATTAATAATGTTTGTTTCATCATCAACTCCCGTCACCCGGTACTTACCTAATCGCGCCGCATATGGTATAATAAGCTGAAAACATTAATCAGACTGCGAAAGGACGCTTTCGGGCAGCCGAGAGCCACGGGTAACGGAATCATGCTTATGGATGCAAAAGGGATCATCAGGCGCACGGAGGATATTCTGCGCAGCGACTATCAGATAAACATAAACGAGGCGGATGCGAAGCAGCTGCACCGCGCACTTTCCGATGCGGTGATGTATGCCGTTGCGGATGATTGGCGCAGGAGCCGCCGCAATCGTGAAACGGGGCGGAGGGCATACTATCTTTCCGCCGAATATCTAACCGGGCGAATGATTTTTAACAATCTGTTCGTGTTGAATCTTTTGCCGGAAGTATCCCGTCTGCTTGCTCTGCGCGGAGTCGATATCAACATTATGGAATCCATCGAGGACTGCGCTCTCGGCAACGGAGGGTTGGGCAGGCTTGCGGCATGTTTTCTTGACAGCGCGGCGACTCACGACCTTCCGCTTGACGGATACGGCATCCGCTACAAATTCGGTTTGTTTAAGCAGAGTTTTTTGAACGGCTTTCAGGTTGAACGTGCGGACGATTGGCAAAAGCAGGGAGATCCGTGGAGCCGCAGACGCGACGATAAAACCATTGTTGTTGAATTCGCGGACAGGCGCGTTCTCGCCGTGCCCTATGACATGCCTGTAATCGGTTTCAACACTTCAACAATCGGCACTCTCCGCCTGTTTCAGAGCGAAGCGGAGGAGGAATTTGATTTTGCCGCGTTCAATTCGCAGGAATACGCGCTTTCCGTCCGCGAAAAGAATGCCGTTGAGGACATTACGCGTGTGCTTTATCCCAACGACAGCACATACGAGGGTAAACGCCTGCGCCTGAAGCAGCAGTATTTCCTTTCCGCCGCATCGCTCGGCGACATTCTCCGCCGTCACAAGCGTGTTTTCGGCACGGTTGATAATTTTGCGGAGATGAACGCAATACAGCTTAATGACACGCATCCGACGGTCAGCATTCCGGAGCTTGTCCGAATGCTTATGAACGAGGGCAAAAGTTTTGACGAAGCACTGGACATTGCGCGGCGCACATTCAGCTACACAAACCACACGCTCATGAGCGAGGCTCTCGAAACATGGGATTGTGAGCTCTTCCGCAGCGTCATTCCGAATATTCTCGATATCATCTTCCGCATTAACGATGCACTGCACCGCGAACTGACGTCCCGCGGGCTGCCGCAGGAAAAGATAAACTCAATGTACATCGTTGCCGACGGACGGATTCATATGGCAAGGCTTGCAACCTTTGTTTCCTCATACGTCAACGGCGTTGCGCAGATCCATTCCGGATTGCTGCGCACCGAAGTGCTTAAGGATTGGTACGATGTTTATCCCGAACGCTTCCAAAACAAAACAAACGGCGTGACCCAGCGCCGCTTCCTCGGGCTTTGCAACCCCGCACTTTCCACACTTATCGGGAGCCGCATCGGCTACGGCTTTATGACCGACCTGTACGAGCTTAAAAAGCTTGAACCCCTGATCGACGATGAACTGATTCGGGGTTTCATTGCCGTCAAACGCGAGGCCAAGCGCAAGCTCTCCGATACCATTCTTCAAAAGGAGGGTGTTGAAATTCCTCCGGAGTTCGTTTTTGATATTCAGGTGAAGCGCATGCATGAATACAAACGGCAGCTTATGAACGCACTGAGCATTGTGCATATCTATCGCGAGCTTAAGGAAGGACGGCTTTCCGATATGCCCCCCGCCGCATTCATTTTCGGTGCAAAGGCAGCTCCTGCATATATCATTGCAAAGGATATCATCCATGCAATCCTCTGCTTACAGCAGATTATCAACAATGATCCTGAGGTAAGTCCATACCTTAAGGTATTCATGGTTGAGAACTACAACGTAACATTAGCTGAGAAATTATTCCCGGCTGCAAATATTTCAGAGCAGATTTCCCTTGCTTCTAAGGAGGCATCAGGAACAGGAAACATGAAGTTCATGCTTAACGGTGCTATTACACTTGGAACAAGTGACGGAGCAAACGTAGAGATAGCTGAGCTTGTCGGCGATGAGAACATCTATGTATTCGGTGAGGATTCACAGACTGTTATCGACAGATATGAGAGAGGCGACTACTGCTCTAAGGATTACTATGACAAGGATGCAGACTTAAAGAAGGCTGTTGACTTCCTTGTAAGTGATGAGATGATGAAGGTTGGTTCTAAGGAGAACTTAGAGAGACTTTACAACGAGCTCCTCAACAAAGACTGGTTCATGACATTCCCAGACTTTGAGGATTACTGCAAGACAAAAGAGAAGGCTTACGCTGATTATGAGGATAAGAAGGCTTGGGCTAAGAAGATGCTTGTCAACATCAGCAAGGCTGGTTTCTTCTCTTCTGACAGAACAATCAAGCAGTACAATGATGAAATCTGGCATTTAGAGGCTTAGAATTTTTCTTCCTCCTTTAAATACAAATTGGGCTTAAGAACTCCTGCGGGTGCATCCCGCGGGGGTTCTTTTTTTGCTAGAGTACGGGACGTAAGCGCAGGAGACCGCGGGCCCCCTGGCAGAAATGTAAGGGCGGGATTTACAAGTTTGGCAAATACATATATAATAAGGGGAAGAATATACACATGGAGAACTATTATGATAAAGAATAAATTTATGGCACTCACGCTTACCGTAGTGCTCACAGCAGGCATGCTTACCGGCTGTGGCTCCGACGACAAGGCAAAGGACAAGGATGCGTACAGACAGTATGGCATCAACTGTATAGAGAACGGCAGCTATGATGATGCGGTCGATGCTTTTCAGAAGGCACTGGACCAGTCGGTGGGCTCAGTGGGCGCAGAGGAGCTTGACATATGTTATTATAAGGCAAAGGCACAGTATTTAAGCGGTGACGTGGATGGAGCAATTGATACATATACGGCTATTATCGACTATAATAAGGATTCTGATGCATACTATCTGAGAGGCTGTATATATTTTGCCAAGAATGATACAGACAAGGGCTTGAAGGATTTTAAGACGGCGCTCAGTGAGAATGATGATAATTATGAGCTCTATCTTGGCGTTTATGAGACCCTGTCAAAGTATGGCATGAATGACCAGGGAAAGGAATACCTGGATAATGCCTTAAAACTTAAGGCAAAAACTGCTGATGACTATATGCAGAGAGGCCGTATATACACCATGCTTGGAGATTATGATTCAGCAATAAAGAGTCTGCAAAAGGCTATTGATGAGAAGCTTGTCAAGGCAAACTACTATATGGGTGAGGTATATCAGAAGAAGGGCGACAATGACAGCTCGCAGAAGTATTTTAAGAAATACCTAGACAGCGGTGAGGCGGATTCGTATGATCTGATGAATATGGGACAGGCGCAGATGGACAATGGTAACTATGACACTGCGATTACTTATTTTCAGAACGCACTTGAACTTGAAAGTGTGCCGAACAAGCAGCAGATAACAAAGGCTATGATTATAGCATATGAGTATTCCGGCGATTTTGCCACAGCAAAGAGCAAAATGGAGGAATACATGAAGGATTATCCTGATGATGAGGATGCAGCAAGAGAATATCAGTTTTTGGAGACCAGATAGATTATGGCAGATACTATTAAGATAGAGGATATTGAGGAGAGAGTGGTGCTCGTCGGAGTAAGTGAGCAGGACGGTGATGATGCAGATGATTCACTTTCAGAGCTTGCGGAGCTGGTAAAGACAGCAGGTGCGACAGTTGTAGGCACGCTTATCCAAAGAAGAGAAAAAATTCATCCGGGCACGTATGTCGGCACCGGCAAGGTGGCAGAGATTGCAGAGCTTGTGGAGAGTACAGGGGCAACAGGCATTGTGTGCGATGATGAGCTTAGTCCTGCACAGCAGAAGAATCTGGAGACGTACCTTGACACAAAGGTTATGGACAGGACACTTGTTATTCTTGATATTTTTGCATCAAGGGCCACAACAAGTGAGGGTAAGATACAGGTTGAGCTTGCTCAGCTCAAGTACAGATTAAGCCGTTTGTCGGGACTGGGAAAGTCCATGTCAAGGCTTGGCGGTGGAATAGGAACAAGAGGTCCCGGAGAGAAAAAGCTTGAGGTGGACCGCCGTCTCATAAATGACAGGATAGCACAGCTTCGGAGAGAGCTGAAAGAGGTGCAGAAGCACAGAGATATCACAAGGGCAAAGCGTGAAAAAAATAAAGTACCGGTTGTTGCGATAGTAGGATATACTAACGCAGGTAAGTCCACGCTGTTAAATCACCTGACAGAGGCAGATGTGCTTGAGGAGGATAAGCTCTTTGCAACGCTTGATCCTACAACGCGTATTCTTGCGCTTGATGGCAAGCAGCAGGTGCTTTTAACTGATACGGTCGGGTTTATCAGAAAGCTGCCGCATCATCTGATAGAGGCCTTCAAGAGCACCCTTGAGGAGGCAAAGTACGCTGACATCATTTTCCATGTGGTGGACGCATCAAATATGCAGCGGGAAAAGCAGATGTTCATAACCTACCAGACATTGGATGATCTTGGTGTAAAAGACAAGAAATTTGTCACACTTTTTAATAAGCAGGATGCCCGCACAGACAACGAACCGCTGCATGATTTCAGGGCAGATTATACTCTTAACATTTCAGCGGCAAAGGATCTGGGATTAGATGAGGTAAAATCTCTTTTAGAGGAGATATTAAGAGAGAACAAGGTATATATTGAGAGAATTATCCCATATGATAAGGCTGGCGTGATACAGCTCATCAGAAAACAGGGCGAGCTTGTGTCGGAGGAATATGTGGCTGATGGGATACAGATAAAGGCATATGTGCCGATGGAGGTGTACGGCAGGCTCGATTAGGGTGCTGCTTCGCTATATCATTATATTAAGCGAGGAATTTAAAATGTCGAAAACGCGTTCAATCCGCTGGGACAAGCTGGACAACACAGCAAATCTGTTCCCTAGTATAGCGGGGGAGAGCATGACAAATGTATATCGGATCTCAGTCACCTTAACTGATGAGATTGACAGTGAAAAGCTGCAGGAGGCACTGGATATAGTGCTTCCGAAGTTTGGTCTGTTTAATGTGAGACTCAGGATGGGAGTATTCTGGAACTATTTTGAGGAAAATGGCAAAAAGGCACCAAAGGTGCATGAGGAAAATACATTTCCGTGCAGATTTATAAGACCGAACAAGAATCACAGCTATCTTTTCAGGGTGACATACTATAAGAACAGAATAAATCTTGAGGTATTTCATGTGCTGACAGATGGCATGGGCGGCATAAATTTCCTTAGGGAGCTCACCTACCAGTATCTGCGTCTCACACATCCGGAGATTGCAAAGCTAAAGGGCGATTCATTGACGCAGGGCACATCCTTAAATAGAGAGGACAGCTTTGTAAAGAACTACAAGTCAAGTAAGCCAAGTGGCTTTAACAGGCAGAAGGCGTATCTTTTAAAGCTGGAAAAGGTACCTGATGGAGAGTTTGGGCTGATACATGGCATGATGCCTGTATCACAGCTGAAGCAGGTCTGCCACCGCTATGGAGTTTCCATAAATGATTATCTGGTAGCATGCTTTGTGTGGAGTGTGTATCAGGAGTGTTTTCACGGCATGCCAAACGATATGCCTGTCAGGGTTGCAGTTCCTGTGAATCTTCGTCCTTATTTTGACTCCGTGACCACAAAGAACTTTTTTGTCATGATATCTGCTGAGTTCAGACCGCAAAACAGCTCCTACACATTTGAGGAGGTGCTTAAAATAGTGACGGATTCCATCAATTCACAGATTTCGAAGGAGCATCTGGAGGATCTTTTCTCATACAGTGTGTCAAATCAGAAAAATATCCTGATGAGACCGGTGCCTCTTTTTATAAAAAATCTGGCAATGAAGGCGGTCTATACACAGTCGGCACTGGCAAACACCACTACTATCACAAATATTGGAAATATAAAAGTAGAGCCGGAATACGAGCCGTATATAACAGGCTTTTATTCCTTTATACCAATGTCCAAGGGACAGCCTATGAAGGGCACCATATGCTCCTACAAGGACACGCTGGTGTTTACTTTTTCATCTATTCTGGCCGATACGATGATTCAGAGAAGCTTTTTTAAGAAGCTTGTAAATGACGGAGTGGAAGTGACAATTGAGACAAATGGAGAGTATTATGACTAAATGCATGAAATGCGGTGTGTATATTGCAGACAATACAGATAAATGCCCGCTCTGCCAGCAGGTTGTGGCACCGGTTGAATTGTCATCGGACAATCATCAGGGCACTGAAGGGGTTTTTGAACAGCATAATGATGTGCCGGATAAGTGCGTAAACGATACAGATAGTGCAGCAAAGAGGGCAGATAGTACAGCAAGCCATGACAACGGTACGAGATATCCTGACGTCAAGGGCGCATCAAGAAAATACAGATTACTGGAAAATATCATATTGTTTCTGTCTATAGTAGGACAGATTGTGCTGACAACTGTTGATTACATGACAGACCATGAGATAAACTGGAGCTTTATAGTGCTTCTTGTTGTAATCTATGCGAATGTGACGCTGCGTCTGGCAATAGTCGGAAGAAACGGATATATTTTTAAAATTGTAAGCACATTTGTGTTCACGGTGTTGTTTCTCGAGGGCATAGACCTGCTCACAGGAGCCAGTGGCTGGGCACTTACATTTGTTTTCCCAAGCGCCATACTGGCGATGGTTCTTGCAACAATTATACTTATGATAGTAAACATAAGAAACTGGCAGAGCTACATGATGATGCAGCTTTTTCTTGTGCTGATGAGCGTGATTGCGATGATACTTGTGGCAGTCAAGGTCATATGGTTCCCATATCTGGCAATGGGAGCGATGGGCGCATCGCTGTTTTTGTTTCTCGGAACACTGATTATCGGTGACAAAAGAGCCAGAACAGAGCTGAAACGGAGATTTCATATATGATAGGCTTTCATGGAATAGGAAATTCGCATATGTTTGAGGATGAAGAGATGGGAAACTACCATCCGGAAATTGAAAACGGCGATAGTAATGGTGATAATGAAACTGGAATAATAGGAGCTTTGGGTAATAAGCTTGAAAAGACCTTTAAGAACTCATTATCTGCCATGAAAAGTGAGCATGTGGAAAAAGTCCATAGCAATGCAGCTGTGGCAGATGAAGAAGTCAGTATACAGGGAAAAATACTTGCTAATCTGATGGGACATATCACAAATGACCTTGCAATCGGCAAAAAAATAAAATCCGGAGAGCTCAGGAAGCGCATGAAGGAACCTGCATGGTTTGTTCCGGACTGTTTTGTAACAGAGGATATAGATATGGGCGGTTTCACTATGAAGCTTTTATCTTCAAAGGAAAACCCAAATACAGAGCGTGTGATACTGCAGCTGCATGGTGGTGGATATATGGGGGCAGTGCGCAATGCATATTATGTATTTGCAGGCCTTTATAATGAGGTAAGTGAAGGCTGCTCAGTGCTCACGCCTGACTATCGCGTGGCGCCGGAGCACCCGTATCCGGCAGCACTTGAGGATGCCATAGCCTGCTATAAATGGCTCTTGTCACAGGGCTGGTTTGGCTCGCAGATTGTGCTGGCAGGAGACTCAGCGGGAGGAGGACTTGCAATGTGCCTCACCATGTATCTTCGAGACCACGTCATGCCGCTTCCGGCAGGAATAGTAGCCATGTCACCATGGACAGACCTCACAGCAAGCGGAGAGTCATATGAGACAAACTACGAAAAGGACCCACTGTTTGGGAACACAAGGGACAGTCTGATCTACGTGAATGACTATCCCGGTGACCACGATAAAATGGATCCATACATATCGCCGCTGTTTGGTAATTTCAGAGGCTTTCCACCAATGCTCATACAGGTAGGCTCGATAGAGATGCTCTTATCTGACTCGGTAGAGGCCGCTGCAAAGGCAAGAATCCAGGGCGTTAAGGTGCGACTGTCAGTGTATGAGGGGATGTTTCATGTGTTCCAGATGGGATACCTCAATTTCCCTGAGTCCAAGCGTGCATGGGCGGAGGTCAAGCGTTTCCTAAAGGTGATTAAAGAGGAAGAATAAATGAAGTAATATAGGAGCATTTATGGATGTAAATAGTACCTTTGAAAAAACAGGAATAAAATGTAAAGTATTACAGGAAATTATCCAGCTGGCGAAGAAGAATTGTGTTGAAAAAGTAATTCTTTTTGGTTCAAGAGCGCGAGGTGATTATAAAGAGCGAAGTGATATAGATCTGGCTTTTTGCGGTGGTAGCAGTAGTCATTTTATTTTGGATGTAGACGAAACAACTTCAACGTTGTTGGAATTTGATATAGTGGATTTGGATAAGCCTGTAAGAAAAGAATTATTGGAATCAATAAAAAGAGAGGGGGTAGTGCTATATGAAAAAATTTGAGAATTTTAAGGCAGTATTAGTCAATTTAAACGATATTTTTTCTTATAAAGAACCATATGGAAATGTGGAAATTGCTGGCATGGTTGGCTTATATGAAATTTGTTTTGAACAATCATGGAAGGCGATGAAAGAATTATTAGAGAATTTTGGTTATGCGGAGGGTGCAACAGGATCGCCAAGAACAATTTTAAAAACAGCTTACAAGGCAGGAATGATTAGTGATGAAGAATTATGGCTGGATGCATTGGTTTCGAGAAATAATGTTGCACACGCATATAATCAGGCAATTGCAATGGATATTATACGTCAAACCAAAGAAAAGTATTATGATATGTTTATACAATTAGAGAAGAAAATAGAACAGGATTGGCTATAGCAGAGCATATCGCAAGTAAAATTTTTTTATGGATTATTCACAGGCTGCATAAATACAATTGCCGGAATAAATTGCATTTATGCAGGAGAAGGATGTTGGTATTTCGAAAGTGAGGACAAAAAATATAGCCTTGTAATTCCGAACAAGGAGATTAAAGAGGTATTTAAGCTGCATATACAGGAGTGGTTCAGAAATAAAATATTTTCCAATACCGACCAGTTGCAGGACTTTTGGAAGGCTTTCAAAGATGGAAAGGAAAGCTCCTATCATAAAGGAGAAAATAATTATGGCAAAGAAAATTTTAGTAGTAGTGGACGCACAGAATGATTTTATTACAGGAGCTCTTGGAAACAAAGAGTGTGACGTGGCAACAAATGTTATTGCAGAGGAAATCAGGTCAGGAAAATATGATGATGTGATATTCACAAGGGATACGCATGATGAAAACTATCTGAATACTCAGGAAGGAAAGAAACTTCCGGTAACGCACTGTATTAAAGGGACAAACGGATGGGAAGTAGACGCTCGTCTTAAAGATGCAATGAAGGAGCGTGGAGTTGACTGTAACGGTATGACTTATATTGACAAGCCGACTTTTGGCAGCGAAGAGCTTGGTAGACTTCTTGCGGAATATGACAACAGCGATACAGAGATTTATTTCTGCGGATTCTGCACAGGAATATGCGTAATAAGCAACGTAGCGATTGCAAAGACATTCTGTAAAGACGCAGAGGTGTTCGTAATAGAAAATGCCTGCGCCTGCGTAACACCTGAAAGTCATAAGACAGCAATAGAAGCAATGAAGATGATCCAGGTAGGCATTAAGGGCACACCCTCATGTTAGCGCAC
>ENA-OOXM01002844-OOXM01002844.1-human-gut-metagenome-genome-assembly--contig:-NODE-2844-length-10507-cov-1.922503_pt1 | contig 10507 bp, 5 predicted proteins | sample MGYA00241589_ERZ501347 | MGnify/ENA primary metagenome ERZ501347 (study PRJEB25962, sample SAMEA2042832) | human gut metagenome | biome: human gut; feature: human-associated habitat; material: faeces...
CCGCCCCTATTGCCGCGGCGTAAAGGGGTAATTGGAGGCTCAGGCCGTAGTAAAGCCTGGTGTAGCTGAAGTCGCCGCTGCCGGTCTTGTAGTCGATTATCCTGTAATAGTCCTGCCCCGCTATGGTGCAGCCGTCTATCCGGTCTATCCTCCCGCCTATGTAGAACCTTTCGCCGGTGGGCAGCTCAAGGGTCAGGGCGGGCAGGCCGCCCATGCCGAAGGACACCTCGGTCTGCTCCGGCACAAAGCCCCCCGACTGTACCTGCTGGACTATTGCCCGGGCCGTGGCCTTCACCTTGCGGATAAGCCTTGCGCAGAGCGCCATGTTCCGGGCGCTGGAAAGCAGTACCCCGTTGTTATGGGAAGCCATAAGAGGCGGCATTATGCCGTCTCCCCTTTGTTTTTAAAGAGTCTTAAAGGTTTCTTCAGAGATAATAGGAATACTAAGTTCTTTTGCTTTCTTATTTTTACCAGAAGTAGATGAAATATCATTATTAATAAGATAAGTTGTCTTAGAAGATATGCTTCCAGCCACTTTTCCTCCACGGCTTTCAATTTCTTCTTTTAAAGCTTTCCTGTTAGGATATCCTGTGAGAGTGCCAGTGATCACAAAAATCTTTCCTGAGAGATCTGTTTTATCTGATGCATCCTTTTTTTCAGGTTGGATATTTAATTCTGCACATAAATCTGTATATTCTTTGATATTTTCCTTAAACCAGTTAATGATGGAAGAAGCATTCACTTTTCCAATACCATTCATTGTCATTAATTTTTCTAATGCGTTTTCGGAAAAAACAAGATTTACAAGAGTTTCTGCAACAGGTTTTGCCAGTTCTTTCTGGAGAATTTTTGCAACATCATGTCCAACACCAGGAATACCAAGTGCATAAAACAGCTGACGGAACGTAGTATTTCGGCTCTGTTCTATCGCTTTTATCATATTGCTATATGACTTTTCTCCGAAGCCATCCATTGAAATAATCTGTTCCTTGTAAGCATCTAAATGATAAAGGTCTGCAAAGGTCATTAAAAATCCATTTTTGACAAATGTTTCGATTGCTGATTTTGCGATACCGGTTACATTTAATGCATCTCTTTCCACAAGACGAGTATATTTTCCAATATGTTTTGCTGGACATTTCGGATTTTCGCAATATAAAAATTCCGAAGACTTATCTGCGTTGAAACGTCTAGTAGCCGCCTGTTTACATGCTGGACATTTCGCTGGGATTTTTATATAGTTCCCATTCATTGTGAGATTTTCGTCTACCTGCGGAATGATTTTATTCGCTTTGTAGATGGTGATAGTATCTCCATAACCAAGTTGTAATAGAGATAAGTAACTTAAATTGTGCAGGCTTGCTTTTGTTACCATTGTGCCTTCAATCTCAACGGGTTTAAATAGTGCAACTGGATTGATAAGTCCAGTTCGAGAAGGTGACCATATTACATCAGTTAATGTCGTTTCCACGCTATCATCCTGCCATTTAAAAGCAATAGAATTTCTTGGAAATTTATTTGTGACTCCCAGACTAGCACCATATGCAATATCATCCATACACAAGACTAACCCATCTGTAGGGAACGTATAAGATTCCACTTCTTTTTCAAAATAATCAGTTATCGTTTCTTTTATCGTAAAAGCAGTAACTTTTTTGTATTCAACTACTGTAAATCCCTGCTTTTCCATCCAGTGGAAACTTTCTTCGACTGTTTTTGGCATCTTTGGACATTCGACTAAAGTAAAAGCCTTGAACTGTAGATGTCTAGTAGATGCTTTTTTTGAGTCATATAAACGTAGGCTTGCGTTTGCCAGATTTCTTGGATTTTTGTACTCTCCATTTTCACTTTCTTTGATTTTCTCGAAATCATTATATGATAGAATACACTCTCCTCGGACAATAACTTTGCCTGTTTCTCTGATTTTCATAGGGAGTCCTTTAATACAGCGGGCATTATGCGTTACATTTTCCCCAATCTCTCCATTGCCACGAGTAGCAGCCATAATCAGCTGTCCATTCTCATATGTAGCAACAACAGTCATTCCATCCATTTTCCATGATAAAACTCCGTCTTGAGTCCCAAGCCATGTCTCTAAAAAATGAACATCTTTTGTTTTATCTAAGGATAAAGCTTTCTGCTCATGTTTTACTTTTTCAAGATTGGATACTACAGTATAGCCAACTTCCTCGGTAGGGCTGTTAGGAAGGACAACTCCTGTTGTTAGTTCCATCTTGACAAGTTTGTCATATAAGTTATCATACTCCTTATCTGACATGATAGACTCTCCTTCATAGTAAGCTTTTCTAGCTTCATTTAATCTGTTTACCAACTCTTTCATAAATAGATCCTCCTTGTTTTGATTTCTTTTACATTATTAATCTGGAAAAAGTATTTCTTTTTCTTTATCCAAATTAATAGAGTATTTCTGTCAGAGGAGGAGAAACTTATGAAAAAAGGGATGCGTATTTTTATACTTTTTTTACTGAGTTTATGTATCTATGGGCAGACTCTACAAACGATGCCGGTGTATGCAGCAACAGGTAAAAAGATAGTTGCAACGAAAAAAGCTTCAATAAGCAAGAGAAAAAAGACTTTAAAAAAGAAAAATAAAATTGTACATTCCACATCAAAAGCGGGAGTAAGTACGACCAAAAAAGTGACGGTAAAGAAAGAAACGATGAAAAAGGCTGCTACAAAAACAGCATCGACAACAAAGAAAACGACTTCTAAGAAAAAATCTACTAAAAAAACAGGGTCCGTTACAGTCACAACAGAGACAACAGTTGTAACAACAGTTAAAACATCAACAAAAAAGAAATCTAAAATAAAAACGATAAAAACTACAATCGTAACAACGGTTAAGACAACCAGAATAACCACTTCTTCGCCAGCGACTGGGACTGGAACTATAGGAGGGAGTGGCTTTAGTATATCAAAATTTACAGATGTCAAGGGGCGTATAAATCCAAAGATTTATAATGCTTTTATAACTCTTGGTTTTCAGTTCAAGATTAATCCCTCATTGTCAACAACAGGAGTATTTAGTGTGCAGCAGCACAATATTCAATTAAAAACTGGGCGTTCTTCTTATCTTTATCACGAGCTGGGGCATTTTTTGTCTATTTTGAAGGGACGAGGTGGTAAATATATTGATAAGTCTAGTGAGTTTATAAGTATATTTAATGCAGAAAAATCGGCTTATCGTGGAAATAATAAAGCATATGTAACACAGGATACTGGTGAATATTTTGCCGAATCTTTCTGTGACTATACAGAAAATCCATCTGTATTAAAACAACAACGTCCAAAAACGTATAATTATATTAACAATATGGTAAATTCTATTTCAGACAACGACATTACAGCTTTTCGCAATACTTATGAATGGATATGGAATTTAAAATGATCTAAATAAGCAGGGACAAAACAAAAAACAGTCAAATAATAGTTGGCAGAAATACAATGATTTAACAAAAGACTGGGTTATCTCAGTCTTTTGTTGGAATCAGATTCTTTTCCTTAAATTTTAAAATTTCAACTTTCCTCATATTGATGATATAAATTTTTCAAAATTAAGGAGGAAAAACATGAAGAAGGAAGAAATATTAAAAGTTGTTCGCTCAAATGAAGGAACTGTTCTTAGTTTCCCTGACAGGGGACCTTGGGGAAATAACCGATATCGTGGAAATTGCAGTGGTTATATTCATGCATTCTTAATTGATCAATACAATGTCGATTTTATGGCGGAAATGTATGCAGGTGGTGGTACTGGTTATGATATATGTAAAGATATGCAGGTAAAGTATGTAGGGGCAGATTTAAATCCAATACCTGTTCGTCCTAATATATGTGTATGCAATGCACTTACAGATGAGATACCAGAAGAGTTCTCTGAAGCTGATTTTGTATTTCAACATATGCCATATCCAGAAATTGGGATTAAATATGCTGGCAGTGAGTATACCGATCCAGAAGGAAAATTAAAGACTCAAGATATTGGGCAGATGAAATTCAAAGAAGGAATGGTAGCCAATAATAAAGTAACCATGAAGCTTTATAATTCAATGCATCCCGGAGCCAAAATGGGAATTTTATGTGGAAATGTCCGCCGGAAGGGAAAATACCATGACATGATGTTGTCACTTGCTTTACCTGGAGAAATAATCCAGAACATCGTAAAAATGCAGCATCATTGCGTTTCTGACGGTCGAACTTATGCGAAGAAAAATTTTGTACCGATTGTCCATGAAAACCTGATCATTTTGCAAAAACCATTTGAAAAAACATTTTATGTTGGCTATATGCTGCCACGAGAATATCAAATTGATATCAGGAACAGTGTATCCGCAACATGGCGGGATGTATTCCGATACGTCCTTTATAATATAGGTGGAAAAGCTCACTACAAGGAAATTGCTGAAGCTGTAAAAGGGTATAAAAAAAGCGAGAAAAATAACAATGTCGAAGCAAAAGCAAGACAAACGCTGAGACAGTATACCAAGACATTTACTCCTCTTGGAAATGGGTATTACAAACTGGTTGCATGATTATTTATAAAAAGTATGAACAACGATATTTTTGAAAAAGTTTTAAAAGCTCCTATTCAGGGGCTTTTTTTATGAAAAAATCAACAATAGCAAATACTAGATTATTTCACTCCTAACTTTATCAGGGGAGATAAGTACAACAGCCCCTTTATAGTTTGGATTAGGAAAAATATCGTTTGTTGTTTTTGAAGCATTGAATATCCAATCAGTTTTTTTACCGCTTTTTCTCAGCCGCTTGGTCACGCGGCAGCTTATGCTGTCTTAAGTGTGCCAAGGATCGCAGAGAAGTGAATGAGTGTAGCCAGAACGTAGCTTGTCCGTCTGCAAAGTTCAGGAACTTTTGCCTGAACCTGCAACATTCTCTTCGCAGAGACTGATTTTAACAACTAAATTTTTCTTATAAAAATGTTTCTTTTCTAAAAAATGATATATATGAAATATCCGTTTTAGGAAGGAGGGTAGTTTTATAAGAAAAACAAGGATTCTCCTAACCTCTAAATGAAATGTAGGTAGCGAGATGAATTGTATAGTTAACCTAGCGTCAGTAGTGGGCGGAGAGAAAACGGTATCCCCTACTGACAAGAAGTAAGCACCGCCGGGTTTTGCTCGGCAATCAGCCTTCGCAAAGATACCGGCTGGGGATTAATCAGTGAAAAAAATTATGTGCCAGATTCTCCATATTAGAAATGTAAATTTTCAAAATATGGAGGAAAAAGAAAATGAAAAGTGTAACAAGAAAAGAAAAAATCGAATATCTCATTATCACTGTATTATTGATGATACTGGTTGCTGAAGGTTTTGCGATCAGAGATATCAGAGTTGAAAACAGAGAACAACAGGAAGTAACAGTTTCAGAAAGAGTCTACTTGAAACACAATACAAAATCATATGATGTTCCGTTTTACATGTGGATTGATGGAACAGGTGATGCTGATCGAATCCACAAATTAGAATCCATCGTTTCTGTGATAAAAGAGACTGACCCAGAAATGTATAAGACGTTTGTGAATACTGGCTGGCACTTTGTATTGACAGACAAACAGCTTGGAGAAAATAAAAAAGCTAAGACAAAAACTGTAGGGCAGTGTAATCCAGCAACGAAATGCCTGTACATATTAGATGTGAATGGCAAGGTTGTATGGCACGAATTTGCTCATTTTATTGATAATACAAAAGGTATATCAGAAACAAAAGTGTTTAAAAAAGCTCATGAAAGTGAATGGATGGAAACTACAGATGCGTATGATCTATTAACAATAAATACAGCAACCTCTAATGAGTATTTTGCAGAAATGTATGCTTATTTCCGCATAAATGGAATTGTGTCTGACGATACTTGTCCTATGACAAAAGAAGTTTTTCGAAAGCTTTTCAACAATGAATAAGAGAGAGCGGGACATTATGTCCTGCTCTTTTTTTTGAAATGTTAGGTAACGATAAAAACATATTAATATTGCAAATATTTCAAAAAAAAGGAGGAATACATATGAATATTATACACACAGGAGATTGGCATTTAGGAAAGACAATAGAAGGTCATTCGAGACTTCCAGAACAGGAACTGTTTTTAAATGACCTTGTTTCTATTTGTGAAGAAAGACAACCTGACATGATCATTATTGCCGGAGATATCTATGATACTTTCAATCCACCAGCAGCCGCAGAACAGCTTTTTTACTCAACCGTAAAAAAAATGTCCAGAAATGGAGATTGTATGGTAGTTGTAATCGCAGGCAATCATGACAATCCAGAACGTCTTACCGCAGCCACGTCAGTGTTGGCAAGACATTCTGTGGTTATCGCAGGTCAGCCAGATGACGTTTTACCGATTGGGAAATATGGAAATAACTTTATATTTCGAAGTGGATCGGGATATATACAAGGAAAGATTCATGGTGAGAAATTTGATATGATTCTTTTGCCGTTTCCAAGTGAAAGGCGAATGGGACATTCTATTTTGTCTATATCTGCTGATGAAACAACAAGAGCAAAGGAATTTGAAGTTTATATCAAAGATTGGTTTGCCAAGAGGACAAAATGCTTTCGAAAAGACAGTGTTCATCTAATAGCTTCACATATTTTTGTTATGGGTAGTGTAGAGGAAGGTTCTGAAAGAAGTGTACAGCTTGGAGGCAGTTATTTAGTAAGTGCAAAAGTCTTTCCAAATAACGCAGATTATATCGCACTTGGGCATGTCCACAAACCACAGGTTGTACCAGGACTTCATAAAGCAAGGTACAGTGGCTCTCCGATCCAATACAATCAAAGAGAAGCGAATATCACAAAACAGGTTCTCTTTGTTTCTGTATCTGCTGGGAAAGATACATCTGTAGAATCTGTTTCATTACCAGCATATAAACCAGTAGAAACATGGAAATGTGATAGCGTAGAAGAAGCAATCGCAAAATGTGCGGAAAATGCTGAAAAAGAATGCTGGGTGTATCTTGAGGTCAATACGGATGATTTTATAAGAGAGGATGATATCAAGACAATGAAATCGTTAAAAAACGACATTTTGTCTATCATGCCTATTTATCCATCCGTTGAAAATGATAATCAGGTAATAGAACCTAATAAGGATATTCCGCTCGAAATGATGGTGGAGAATTATTACAAAAAGAAAATAGGAGCTGAGATGTCCGAAGAAACAAAAAGTGTACTGATGGATATTCTTAGAGAGGATAAGGAGGATAAATAATGAGACCTATCGAACTTAAAATAAAGGGAATTAACAGTTATAGGGAAGAGCAGGTGATCAATTTTAACCAACTTACTTCTCAGGGATTTTTTGGAATTTTTGGACCAACTGGAAGTGGCAAATCAACAATACTTGATGCAATAACATTAGCTCTATATGCAAAACTGCCTCGCGGTAGCAAAAATTTTATTAACATTAATGAGACTTCTGCCAGTGTTTCTTTTCATTTTTCCATTACAACTACAGAGACAAAGGAATATTTAGTAGAAAGAAGCTTTCGCTATCCTGGAAAAGATCGTTCTTCTACAGCGAGAAATACGACAGCAAGATTGTCTCTATTATCTGATATTGATACAGAAGTGCTTGCAGATAAACCCACTGATGTAACGAGGTCTTGTATAGACTTACTTGGACTGTCAAGTGATGATTTTCTTCGCACTGTTGTCCTGCCACAAGGACAGTTCAGTGATTTTCTGAAGTTAAAAAATCAGGAAAGAAGAGGTATGTTACAAAGAATATTTCATTTGGAGAGGTATGGCATCGAACTTACAAGGAAGGTGGCAGCCGCAAGACAAAGAATGGACATAGAGGTTTCTTCTTCCGAAGGGCAATTACAAGCTTATGATGATATATCTAAGGAAGCTTTAGATGATATATCAAGTGAACTTGTGGAGTTAAAAGAAAACTTAGAAAAAGAAGAGTTAACTGAAAAAGAATTGTCTGAAAAATACCAGCTTTTAAATGAATTAAAAGAATTAAAAGCAGAATATGATAGTCTTCTATATAGAGAGACAGACATGCTCTCTTCCAAAAAACAGATAGAAGATATTGAAACAGCTCTTTTAGCTGTAAAACAGGCAGAAAGTATTTATCCTTTATATAAAGATTACAAAGTAAGGTTAAAAGAAAGTAATCAGAGTCAAAAAGATATTGATTCTTTATTATCTGATGAGAAAAAGCTGAAACAGCAGCAGAGTTGTTTAGAGCAAGAGATGGAGGATAACCAGTATCCTAAAGCAATTAAAAAACTTGCAGATAAAGAAGATATCTTAAAACAGTCAACTATCTTAAAAGAAAAGTTAGATGATATCCAAAAAGCAATTCTTGCTGCACAGGAGAGATTATCAAAAAAACAAAAGGAATCGGATTCTTTAAATGAAGATTCTTTATATTATGAAAAAGAACTCATAGCGAAAAACGAAGAGTTAGATTCTCTCTTAATGCAACAGCAAAAATGTGTCGTTGATTCGAGATACCGTCAATGTATTGAAGATGGCCGATTAGCAGAAAACACTTACCGTACCAAGAGAGATTATTATACTGAAGCAAAAGGGAAACTTGAGACTTGCAGACAAATGCTGTCAGCTAAAGAACAACAGTTCACACAGGAGAGCCTTCTCTTCCAGCAGCAGATAAAAGAACTCTTAACTATCTGTGCAGAAGCAGAAAGTATTGGAAAACAATTGGAATCAGAAATCAATCAATGCAATGAGGGAATCACTAAGCAAAAAAAAGAATATTTGCTAGAAGAACTTAGTCATTACATAAAAGATGGAGAAAAATGCCCTTTATGTGGCAATATCCATCCATCCTATGTTTTCTCTAATAAAGAGGAAGCTCTTGGAGCATCTTTGAAAGATAAAACAAATGAATTAAACGCTCTGAAAGAAAAGCAACAGTATGTATCACAGACTGTTCTGTTGCTGCAGGCTTCTTTAAGCGGCAAGGAAAAAGAATTGTCATCTGATGAAATAATAGAAACTAGCTTACCAGCAGATATAGGTACTTGGATAGAGGATAAAAAAGCAAATTTGTCCGATATGCTAACTGCTTTTTCCGAGCAATGCTTAAAATGTACCTCTATAAAAGCTTCAATGAAAGAAGTAAAAGATCAGTTAAAAAAAGCAAAAGATGAAGTGACTGAGTTTTATAAGGCTCTAAAGTCTTTATTAGACAATATAAAAACACTTAGAAAAGAGTATGATATTGCTGACTTTACTAAGGAGTTTGATTTGATCGTAGAGAAAGAAAAGAAGCGAGAAGAGTATGAAGAGCAGATTAAAGCACTGCGATTGAAGATTAGTGAGTTAGAAAAGAGCAAAGAAGATATTAATAAGCGGAAGAATTCACTTTTACAGGAGCTTACAAAGTGTCAAGCAGAGGAGAAGCAGAGAGTGGATGAAAAAAAATCCCTATGTGAGCAGTTTCCAGACAATTTTAATGAGTCGGAAGATTATCAATCCGCTCTTAAAACGACAGAATCTGAGAAAAACATATTGACGGAAAAATATGAAAATTGGAAGAAATCTGAACAGGAAGTTCAAGCATCCTTACAAAAAGTATCAGGTTCCTTGCAAACACAGGAAAACTGTTTAAAATCTTCACAGGAAAAACAGCGTGAAGCATATGCTGTATATTTAAAAGAACTGGAAAGATTAGGACTGTCCCCTGATTTTGATGTAGAAAAGAATCTTATGGAAGAGGATAAAAAGCAATCCCTTTTAGAGAAAGTGAACAGCTATAAAGAAAGTTTGAAGGATATAGATACTCAAAAAACTTATCTTAAAGGAAAAATAAAAGACCAGACTTTTGATGAAAAAGAATGGAAAGATTTAATAGAAGCATTGAGTACTTCTAAAGAGTCTTTGTTAAATTACCGGAAAAAAATAGCAGTATATGAATCACAAAGTACAGACATCCAAAAGCGCTTAGCACAGAAAGATGAGATTAATGCAAAATATCAGCAGATCATCCACAGACGTAGTATTATCCGTGAATTAGAGGAGCTTTTCAAAGGAAATGCTTTCATTGAGTATGTTGCAGAATCTCGTCTTCGATATATTGCAAAGGAAGCATCGTCTATCTTGTCTCATATTTCTAATGGAAATTACACATTAGATGTAAATGATGCAACAGAATTTGTTATCAGAGATAATAAAAACGGAGGTGTACTTCGAGCAGCAGATACTTTATCTGGCGGCGAAATTTTTATAACTTCATTGTCATTAGCATTAGCATTATCATCGTCAATACAGTTAAATGGCTCCGCTCCATTGGAATTATTCTTTCTTGACGAAGGATTTGGAAGCCTCGATGACGAATTGCTTAATATTGTTATGGATAGTTTGGAAAGGATAAAGACAGACCGGAGAAGTATCGGTATTATTTCTCATGTTGAAAACCTAAAAGAGCGTGTTCCTGTAAAATTATTGATCGAACCATCACAAAATACAGGAAGCGGCAGCCATATCCGAGTACA
>ENA-OOXM01002866-OOXM01002866.1-human-gut-metagenome-genome-assembly--contig:-NODE-2866-length-10449-cov-2.651241_pt1 | contig 10449 bp, 10 predicted proteins | sample MGYA00241589_ERZ501347 | MGnify/ENA primary metagenome ERZ501347 (study PRJEB25962, sample SAMEA2042832) | human gut metagenome | biome: human gut; feature: human-associated habitat; material: faeces...
GTTAACGGGGATAAAAAACCTGGGCTGATGCTGCTTTCTGCGCACCAACCCAGGTTTTTGCATTATTCCGGGGAAATGATCCGTCCGCCCAACTCACGGTAGCTCTCTGAGAAGTCGGCCGTTGGAGCGGCGTCGGTCACGATCACATCAATTCGATCCAAAGGACAGTATGTATACAGCGAAACAACGCCAAACTTGCGATTTTCCACAAGCAGATAAACATCGTGACTGCGTTCCACAACACTCTTTTTGATCGCAAACTCAATAGAGGTGGACTGCGTCGCGCCGTTTTGCAGGGTGATGCCGTTCGCGGCCATAAACGCCTTGCTGATGTTGAAGGATTGAAGCGTATCAATGGTACTCTGGCCGGTAAACGAAAGTGTCTTGCGATTCAGAGTGCCGGACAGGGAAATGATGTTCAGCTCCGGGTACAGAACGGCGCGGTTGATCACATCCAGAGAGTGGGTAAGTACCGTTACACCCCGCCGCCCTTGTAGGTAGTCGATGATCCGGCAGGTCGTTGTACCGGAATCCACATAGATAATGTCTCCGTCCTCCACCAGCGATGACGCAAGCCGGCCGATGCAATCCTTTTTATCCGTATTGATGGACATCCGCTCTTCAAAGGGAGGTGGGATCTTGTTGTACGGAATGCTGACACCGCCATAGATCTTGCGGATATCCGTGCGTGCTATGATGTCTGCAATATCACGGCGGACGGTGTTTTTGGAGATCCCAAACACTTCACAGAGGGTATCCAGGGAAACCGATTTCTGGAGACGGATATACGCCTCCATCTTTGATAAACGTTCCTCTCGCATAGCTACACCTCAACTTATCTATGACTCATTGTAGCGCATTTTCGCAGATATTGCAACGGGTTCTGTAATGCATTTCAGAAAATGGTGCATACTGTCCAAAACTTACCCATAAGCTTTGGATATTGTGACGTTTTTGAGCAGAAAACGGCATGCTTTGGGTGATAATGCACAAATGGCAATTGACATTGGCATATAAGATGATTATAATATGTTCATAAGTTAACAAAAACTTATCAAACGCGTGATGCCCCTATTACAGCGACTGGAGTGAAAAGTATGGAGAAACAAAAAAACCAGTATGCAAACGGAAGAAAGGTTCGGAAGCTGAAGGATTTCAGCGACGGCCCTGCTTCTGCGCGGCATATAAAGCATATCCTTTCCCTGGTGTGCGGCGTTCTAATCTGGTGGCTGCTGTCACTGATGCCTGGCGTAGGTGTGATCCTGGCAGGCCCCCAGGACATCATCCGCAAAGCACTTCCCGAGCTGCTGAATGACGGCTCCAGCGGCGAATTCGAGAGGTTTCTGCTGGTAAAGCACATTCGCTGGTCTTTCCAGCGTGTGCTTTTGGGATGGGCGATCGCCTTTGCCGCCGCGATCCCTACCGCATTTCTGATGGGCTGGTACCGAACCTTCCGGGATATTGTGGATCCCTGGATCCAGTTTTTGCGCACGATCCCGCCTATTGCCCTGATCCCGATGGTCATCCTGCTTATGGGTACCGGCGAAAAGGCCAAGATCACCGTGATTTTCATCACTGCCTTCCTGGTCATGACGGTTACCATTTATCAGGGAATCCGCAATCTGGACTACACGCTGGTAAAGGCTGCGTATACCTTCGGCGCAAACGATTTTTCTATTTTTGTCCGGGTCGTTGTTCCGTATACTTTCCCGTATATTCTGACCGCGGCACGGCTGGGTGTTTCTACAGCGCTCACCACGCTGATCGCGGCAGAAATGACCGGTACCTTCTATGGCCTGGGCAGCATGATCCAGACAGCCCAGATTTATTTCCGAATGGACAAAGTCATGCTTGGCATCATCTGCATCGGCATTATCGGATTTATTCTTGACCGCCTGCTCCTGTTGGCGGAGAAGAAGCTGACCCGTTGGCAATAAGAGGAGGGTAAACGGAATGGAAACCAATGCAAAGCCTAAAATCAGCATCAATCATGTGGAAAAGATTTACCAGGGACGCGATAAGAAGACCGTTGCCCTGAACGGTGTAGACCTGGAGATCTTTGAAAACGAATTTGTCTGCGTGGTCGGCCCCTCCGGCTGCGGCAAGACTACGCTGTTGAACATTATTGCCGGCCTGGAAACGCCCACCAGCGGCGAGGTCACCATGAACGGCACGCCGATCATCGGGCCGGGAAATGACCGCGGCGTTATTTTCCAGCAGTATGCGCTGTTCCCTTGGCTGACGACCCGGAAGAATATCGAATTCGGTTTCTCCTACCTGAAAAAAACGGAGACGAAGATCGTGACCGACAAGGCTACCGGCAAAACCAAGGAGGTAACCAAACTCCGCAGATACACAAGGGAAGAAAAGCACGAGCTGTCCGATAAGTATATGCGGATGGTCGACCTGCAGGATTTTGCGGATGCTTATCCCAAGGAGCTGTCCGGCGGCATGAAACAGAGAGTTGCCATCGCCCGCGGCTATGCCGTTGCATCCGAGGTATTGCTGATGGACGAGCCTTTCGGCGCGCTGGATGCCCAGACCAGAGCCCAGCTGCAAGAGGATCTGCTGAAAACCTGGGAACAGGAAAAGCGAACCTGCTTCTTCATCACCCACGATGTGGAGGAAGCCGTTCTGCTGGCTACCCGTGTCGTGGTTATGAGCGCCCGCCCGGGTCGTGTAAAGGAGATCATCCCCATCAATCTGCCCTATCCGCGGAATCAGGCGACAAAGCTGCTGCCGGAATTCAATGATTACAAGAACGCCATTTGGGCGCAGGTTTACAAGGAATACGTCGAGATCAAGAAATAACGGTTGGGAGTTGAAAATATGATTCGTATCGGAATTGTCGGAACGGGCAATATCGTTGGTATTTCCCATTTCCACACCCTTGGGCTGCTTTGTGACGGCCGGGCGGAGATCACGGCGGTGTACGACACGCGGATGGACGGTGCTCGGGAGTGGGCAGCGCAGCATGGGCTGAACTGCCGCGTGTGCGGCAGCTTCGAGGAGATGCTGGATTACGTGGATGCTGTTAACATATGCGTTCCCAACGCGTTCCACTGTGACTACGCACTCCGGGCAATCAAGGCCGGGAAACACTTCCTCGTGGAAAAGCCCATGGCCGTACAGATTGAGGATTGCCGGAAGCTTGCCGCTGCCTGTGCCGAATATGGCAAAACCAACATGGTGGGATTTGTGTACCGCTTTTCCAATGCGGTGCAGCAGGCCAGAAAGATCGTCCGCGAGCAGATCGGAGACGTCTACACACTTTCCGCCTGGTTCGGCGGGAAACGGCTGGCTGACCCCTCCATTGACCTGGAATGGCGAATGGTTCGCAAGAGATCCGGAAGCGGCGCCCTGGGAGATTTTGGAAGTCACCTGGTGGATCTTGCGGATTATGTCGCCGGTCAGCGCTACAGCGAGGTGAATTGCTTTGCCGATACCTTTATTCGGGAACGCAATTTCGGAGGCGTTATGACCCCTGTAGAAAACGATGATGCCGCCGCGTTTATTGCCCGGGGAAGCAACGGCATCGGAAGCTACACCGCTAGCCGGGTGGGCATGGACGATGTCATGGTGCTTGTAACGGGCTGCGGCGGAATGCTTCAGCTGAGCCTGCGGTCGCCGCAAAGCGTTACCTATTGGGAGAAAAAACCGGACGGCGGCTACACGGGTGCAGTCAAGCAGTATGAGCTGGCACCCCAGAAGCCCTTTGACGGCTGGTTTGACGCGGAGATGAAATCGTTCCTTGACGCCATTGAGGGGAAACCCAGCGACGGAGCGGATGTGGCGCAGGGACTGTACGTGGAGGAAGTCCTCCACGCGGCGGAGTTGGCTTCGCAGAGCGGAAAAACGGAGAGGGTTGCGATATGAGAACCGGATTCCATACCAATTCCTTCGCCTGGGCCGGTGTGAATGACATCGAGAAAATTGCCGCTTTCGCTGCGGATACGGGCTTCGATTTCCTGGAAGTCGGGCCTGGGATCCCACTGGACAAAGCCGCATTTTCCAGAGCCGGAAAGCATGTGGGATTCGACGCGTTTATTTACTGCCGGAATTTTATTGACGACGACGGCAGCGTTGTGGCGCAGGAACGCGGTGAGCTGTATCGCCGTATGCGGTTCGCCGCAGAAGTCGGCGCAAAGCGGTTCATTTGCTCTACCGGCATCAGCAGGGAGCGGTCTCTCCCCGCCTCCGGCGGATGTAACCCCGTGCTGAGCTTAGACCGTGCCGTTGATTTTTTGAAGGAAGCGGTTTCCGTTGCCACGGAATGCGGACTTGCGCTGTGCCTTGAAAACTGCCCCATGTACCGGAACATTGCCACATCTCCTCTGATGTGGAGAAAGCTGTTTGAGGCGCTGGATCCGCTGCCTGTCGGGATTTGCTATGATGCCAGTCATTTCGTATGGCAGATGATCGATGTCTACCGGCCGATCTCCGAGTTTGGCAGCCGGATCGCCCACGTCCATATGAAGGATACGGCGCTGTTCCGGTCGAAGCTGGAGGATGTGGGCATCCTTCACAACACCGCGACGGAACGCGGCTTCGAGGAAAATCAGTGGTGGCGGCATACCGTGATCGGAGACGGTGAAATTGACTGGGCAAGGTTCCTTGCCATGCTGCACGCACTCCCGGGCGGCCTGCCTGCCCTGTCATTTGAAATGGAAGACTATCAGTATGAGTGCCGGCCCGATAAGGTTCGGGAGGGACTTCGGCTCCAGTACCAGCGGCTAAAAAAGCTGGAACAGGAATTCACGGCGAAAGCCTGAATATAATCGTATTTACAAAATCAAAGGAGGAAACCAAATGAAAAAGTTCACCGCTATTCTGCTGGCTCTGGTTCTGGTTCTTGGTCTCGCTGCATGCAGCAGCAACAAGCCGCAGAATCCCCAGCCGACTCCCCAGGAAACCACCCAGGAACCCCAGACCCAGGCCACGGAAGATCCCGGCCCTGCGCCCGCAACCATTAATGTGATCTACCATCCCACCATCGGCGGTTCCACCGCGATCGCTACCGCCATTTCTCAGGGCTACTTCGAGGAAGAGAACCTGACCGTGAATCTGCAGATGTACACCTCCGGTCCCCCTGAGATTGCCGCTATGGTCGCCAAGCAGGCAGACGTCGGCTTCATCGGAAGCGGCGCCGCATGGCTGGCCTTCTCCGGACAGGTCAACATCATCGCCCTGGACAACATTGCTCTGACTGAGGAAATTATTACCCGTGCCGACAACGGCATCAACAGCATTGCCGATCTGAAGGGCAAGACCGTTGCTGTTCAGGAAGGCGCTGCCGGATATACGCTGCTGGTAGTTGCCCTGCAGGAAGCCGGAATTTCCGTAAGCGATGTGAAGATCCTGAACATCAGCAATGATAACTTGGCCTCCACCTTCAGCGATGCCTCCATCGATGCCTGGGCAGGCTGGAAGCCCGCTACCACCAGCCTGAAGGAAGCTCTGGGCGGCGAAGGCGCCTTCACGCTTCTTGCCAACAACGCTTCTTACCCCGAGTATGCCTTCCCCAGCACCTGGGTCGCCAACAAGGAGTTTGTTGCCGAAAATCCCGATGTGGTTCAGCGCTTTGTCAACGCTCTGACCAAGGCTCAGATTTACCGCTCCGAGAACGGCAGCCAGGCCTGCGCCTATGCATCTACCTACGCCCAGCAGGCGACCAATGAACTGACCGTTCAGCTGGCGGACGTTATCTTCCCCTCCGCAGAGCAGTTCAAGGAATACTATAACACCGATTCCTTCTACAACATGCTGGTCAACCTGCGCTCCACCCAGGCGGAAAAGGTTACCGGAGAAATCCCCATGGAAGAGGTCTACATTGACACCTTTGCCAAGGCCGCCATTGCGGAACTCGGCTAATTCAAAAAATCTATACCTAGTCCGTACCGGGGCGGCTGCATATGCTGCCGCCCCGGTTTCCGGGTAAGTCCGGCAGGGTGATGCGGCAAACCGGCGGAGAATCCCGCCGCGCAGGCATCTTGCCGTAAAAGAAAGGAAAAGCCATGTTTGATTTTCAGAATTCTGGCCTTACGCCGGAATTGGTCACCGACAGGGCCGAGAAAAACGCATTCCTATTGCAGGAGGCTCTGGACGGTTTTTCCTCCTTCGACGGTAGCACAGGATGGGTCGATATTGACAGCTGTGCTGACCAGGCGCTCCTTCAGCGGATAAGCAGAAAAGCTGCTCAGATTCGGGAAGAAGCGGATTTGTTTATTTTGATCGGTGTAGGCGGCTCAAACAATGCTGCCCGTTCCGTGATAGAGGCTCTGCGGCCGGGCGGCGTGGAGATTTGTTATGCAGGAAATGCAACCGCACCTTCCTCGATGGAATATGTGCTGGAACAGATGGAAGGAAAGTCGGTTTTTGTTAATATTATCGCGAAAAATTTTGAGACCCTGGAGCCGGGGGCGGCATTCCGTGTGATCCGTAAGCGAATGTATGAAAAGTACGGTGCAGACGCCGGCCGCAGAATCCTTGCGACAGGTACGCGCAACAGCAGACTGCACCAGCTGAGCATCACATACGGATGGGACTTTTTCGATTTCCCGGAGGCCGTGGGGGGAAGGTACTCTGCAATGACCGCCGTTGGGCTGCTTCCCATGGCAGTGGCCGGGGTCGATATTGCCCGGCTGGTTGCCGGTGCAAAGGATATGCGCAGGCAGCTCCTGGCCACTCCGGCACGGGAAAATCCGGCGCTTTTGTATGCGTCTGTCCGCACGATGCTCTATGAAAAGGGCTACCGGGCTGAAATGCTGACCTTCTTTGAACCTCGGATGCGCTGGTTCTCCAAATGGTGGATACAGCTTTTTGGAGAAAGCGAGGGAAAGGATGATTTGGGACTTCTCCCCCTTGCCTGCGAATGCTCGGAGAGCTGCATTCCATGGGGCAGTTCATGCAGCAGGGAACGCCCGTTGCCTTTGAGACCTTCCTTTCCATGGAACTGGATTCTCCCGGCCCGGAGCTTTCCCCCGACGGCGTGGACGACGGCTTTGGCTATCTGGACAAAATGTCCTTCGCCGACCTTAGCCGCGCCTCTGAGAGCGGAACGATGGCAGCACACAGCACGCATTTGCCCTGCCTGTGCATCCATGGGGGTCACTGCTCCGAAAGGGATTTTGGAGGGCTGTTTTACTTTTTCATGCTTTCGTGTGTTTTCTCCTGCAGGATGATGGGCGTGAATCCCTTCGACCAGCCGGGGGTGGAAGCATATAAAGTCAGAATGTTTCAAATGCTGGGAAAGGAGTAATTGCAGATGAAAGAATACTATTCCTATTCGGCCGATACGCTGATGGAAAAAGCAAAGGTTCCTGTTCGCTGTATGGATTCCTCCGAGGCCGTTTTCTCTTGTCTGGCATCGGAGATGGTGGATCTGATCGAGGCGCACAACGCCGCCGGAAAGCCCACCGTGATCATCTGCCCGGTTGGCCCTGTGGGACATTATCCTTACTTTGTATCCATGGTCAATGACAGGAGGGTCAGCCTGAAAAACTGCTGGTTCTTCAATATGGATGAATACCTGACGGACGACCGCAGCTGGATCAGCCCGGAAGAGACCCTGTCTTTCCGGGGCTTTATGGATCGCAATGTTTATACGCGGATCGATCCGGAGCTGGTCGTGCCTGAGAACCAGCGCATTTTCCCGGATCCCAAAGATCCCGGAAGGCTTACAAAGCTGCTGGATTCTCTGGGCGGTGCCGATCTGTGCGTTGGGGGCATTGGCATTAACGGGCATCTGGCCTTCAACGAACCAAAAAAAGAGATGTCGACCGCAGAGTTTTCTGCCCTTACCGCTCGGGTGCTGGAAATCAGCCCCGAAACCCGTACCGCAAATGCCATTGGCGACCTGAACGGTGCGATTGAGGACATGCCCCGCTATGCTATCACCATCGGCATGCACGAAATTCTGGGAGCCAAACGGGTTCGCATCGGCGTATTCCGTCAGTGGCACCGTGCGGTTGTGCGCCGCGCCGCCTGCGGCGAGGCCGGTTCTCAATTCCCGGCATCCCTGCTGCAAAATCACCCGGATGCCATGATCCTTGCCAATGATGTGGCATCCGAAAGGGCTGTGTAAGCATGGAAACTACGTATATTAAGAATGCCCGCATTCTGACAGAGGATGGGGTCATCCCCGGCGCGCTTTTGTGCAGAAACGGCGTTATCGAGGCCGTAGGCAGCGTACCGCAGCCCGTTGACGCAGAGGCCGTGGATGCCGGCGGTGCGCTGCTTGCACCGGGCTTTTTGGATCTGCACACCCATGGCGCGGTCAACGTTGACGTCAATGATGCTGACCCGGAGGGACTTGTCCGAATCAGCCGGTTCTTTGCATCCCATGGTGTGACCGGATGGCTGTGCAGCATTCTGACGGACACGCAGGAGCAGACCCTGCGGTGCATTGCCGCTGCCAAAGAGGCTATGCAGGATACTTCGGGGGCGCGGCTGCTGGGAATCCACCTTGAGGGGCCTTCCTTGTCGCCGCAGTATGCCGGGGCGATGCCGCAGCATTTGCTCCGCAATGGGGATGCGGCTCTGATCCACCGGTATCAGGAAGCCGCTGACGGCGCGATCCGAACGATGACCATTGCCCCGGAACTTCCCGGAGCCTTGGATGCCATCCGGGAGCTGTCCGGAGAGATGATTCTTTCTTTGGGACATTCCAACGCGACATATGACCAGGCCATCGCCGCCATAGATGCAGGTGCAAGGTGCATTACCCATACGTTCAATGCCATGCGCCTGTTCCATCAGCATGAACCGGCGCTTATGGGCGCCGCGCTGGAACGGGATGTCTATTGTGAGGCCATTTGTGACGGCAGACATCTGCACCCGGGTTCCGTGCGGATGCTGCTGTCGATCAAGGGCCACGACCGGGTCGTTCCGGTTACGGATTCCATTATGGCAACTGGCCTTCCGGACGGGGATTACCGTCTGGGGGTGAACGAGATCACCGTCACAGACGGGGACGCCATGCTGAAGGGGAAAAATGTCCGGGCGGGAAGCACCCTCACGGCGGATAAGGCACTGAAAAACCTGATCGCATTCACCGGCGAGCCGATGGAAAAGCTGCTGCCCATGATGAGCCGTACTCCGGCTGCATTGCTGGGTATGCCGCAGCTGGGAGCGATTCGCCCGGGATGTGAGGCCAGCTTTGTCCTGCTGGACGAGACAGCAACTGTTTTAGAAACCTACATTTGCGGAAGAAAAGTAAAAAAATAAAGGGAGGATATAAAGTATGCCGCTGGTACCTATGAGAGCCATTCTGGAGGCTACCGAAAAGTATAACTACGCCCAGGGGGCGTTCAATGTCAATGCCGTGGCGCAGGCCAAGGCCGTCATTGAGGTTCATGAGATGTTCCGTTCCGCTGCCATTATCCAGGGCGCGGATCTGGCCAACGCCTTTATGGGCGGCCGTACCGATTTTGCAAACGGCACCCTGGAAGATAAAAAGGTGGGCGCCAATAATATCGCCAAGGCTGTTAAGCAATACGCCGAGAACAGCCCCATTCCCGTTGCCCTGCATCTGGATCACGGCAAGACCATTGATTCCTGTGTCGCGGCTATGGATGGCGGTTACACCTCCGTCATGATCGACGGCTCCAGCCTGCCTTTCGAGGACAACATTGCCCTGACCCGAGAGGTTGTCAAGCTGGCGCATGCGCGGGGCGTTACCGTAGAAGGTGAGCTGGGGGTCCTCGCCGGTGTGGAGGATCACGTGTTCTCTGCAACCTCCACCTATACCAACCCCCTGGACGCCATCAAGTTCATCAAGGCCACCGGCGTGGACGCCCTGGCCATCAGCTACGGCACCAAGCACGGCGCCAATAAGGGCGCCAACGCCGTGATCCGCAAGCAGATCGCCATTGCCACCAAGGAGTGCCTGCTCCATGAGGGTATTTTCTGCGCGCTGGTTTCCCATGGCTCCTCTACCGTACCGCAGTATATTGTGAAGGAAATCAATGCCCTGGGCGGCACCATCACCAATGCCCACGGAATCCCCAGAGATCAGCTGATCGAGGTCTCCAAGCTTGGCATTGCCAAAATCAATGTGGATACGGATATCCGTCTGGCCGTCACCCGGAATCTGCGGGAGCTGTTCTGGTATAACCCGGAGCTGCGGAGCCACGAGTCCATCAAGCCCATTTATGAGCTGCTGCAAACCAAGACCTCTGACTTTGATCCCAGAGTGTTCCTGACCCCCATCATGGATACCGTTATGTACGGCGTGGTACCCAACGAGGACGTGGCTCTGATCGTAGGCGCCATTGAAAAGGGCGTGAAGGAGGCGGTCGGCACTCTGATCGTGGACTTCGATTCCTATGGCAAGGCGCCCCTGGTGGAGAACGTAACTCTGGACGAAATGGCCGAGCGCTACCGCAAGGCTGGCATCTAAAAGGAGAATCACATGGGCGTGAATATTCTGGTAGCTCACGGCGGCGGCCC
>ENA-OOXM01002873-OOXM01002873.1-human-gut-metagenome-genome-assembly--contig:-NODE-2873-length-10426-cov-3.685566_pt1 | contig 10426 bp, 10 predicted proteins | sample MGYA00241589_ERZ501347 | MGnify/ENA primary metagenome ERZ501347 (study PRJEB25962, sample SAMEA2042832) | human gut metagenome | biome: human gut; feature: human-associated habitat; material: faeces...
ATATGTGCTGTATTAAAAAAATACTTGAAAGTATAGATTTGTACAGTTATAATTAACTGCAGAAATATGTACTCTCAAAACGAGGTGACTATAAAATGGCAGATAAAAGAGATTACTATGAAGTTCTTGGTATTGATAAAAATGCCTCTGAACAAGATATAAAAAAGGCCTTTAGACAACAAGCAAAAAAATATCACCCTGACTTACATCCCGGTGATAAAGAGGCTGAAGCAAAATTTAAAGAAGTAAACGAAGCATATGAAGTGCTTTCTGACTCAGAAAAGAAAGCAAGATATGACCAATTTGGCCATGCCGGTGTTGACCCTAACTTTGGTGCAGGTGGCCCTGGTGGCAGTCCATTTGGTCAGGATATTGACTTAGGTGATATTTTCAACTCTGTATTCGGAGGCTTTGGTGGCTTTGGTGGAGGTGGCAGAAGAGCCAACCCTAACGCACCAAGAAGAGGTACTGATGTTGAAACAAGTGTATATGTATCATTTGAAGAAGCAGCTAAGGGTGCTAAGAAAAAGATTCAGTACAAGGTTATCTCAACTTGTCCTGAATGTAACGGTACAGGTGCCGCAAAGGGTACCAGTCCAAAGACTTGTACATCTTGTAACGGTTCAGGTAGAGTGACAATTAACCAAAGAACACCTTTCGGTGTGGTTCAAACTCAAAAGGCTTGTGACGCTTGTCATGGTCAAGGTAAAATTGTTGAAAAACCTTGTCACCATTGTGACGGTAAGGGCAGAATTCGTAAGACAAAGTCAGTTGATGTTACAATTCCTGCCGGTATTGCAGACGGTCAGATTCTTAACATTGGTGGTCATGGTAATGACGGTGTTAACGGTGGTCCTGCAGGTGACCTACATGTATTTGTAAATGTTCGTCCTCATGCAGTATTTGAAAGAAGAGGCAATGATGTTTGGTGTGAAATGCCAATTACATTTGCACAGGCAACTTTAGGTGCTGAAGTTACCGTACCTACACTTGACGGTAATGTTAAATATACTGTTCATGAAGGTACCCAGCCTAATGATATTTTCAAACTAAAGGGCAAAGGTATTCCTAACCTAAACGGCAGAGGTCGTGGTGACCAATATGTTAAGGTTACTGTTGAAATTCCTAAGAACCTAAATACAAAGCAAAAGGAACTTATCAAGGAACTTCAAAAGGTAACTACTGATAAGAATTATCAGAAGAGAAAGTCCTTTATGGATAAAATCAAAGATTTGTTTAAAGACTGATTTTTAATATTATATAACAAAACCCATTTCTATTTAGAAATGGGTTTTCTGTTGCCTACTAATCTTCATCAAAAAATGATAATGTAGATTTTTCTTGATTTTTAGTAGGGTTATTTTTATTTTTACTTTTGAAATTATTTGATTTTGTGGTTGATTTTTCAATTTCTTTTTCCACATTTTCTTTTGAGATTGTGGAAAATTCAGTTGAACTTTCTTTAACTTTATTGCTACTTGCAGTGGTAGTTGAGGTGTCAGCATTTAAGTTCCTATTTAATGGTGGAACTTTAACTTTTACAGATACATTAGTTGAGTTATTACTAACCTTTCTAAGTTCTTCATCACTACTGCCACAACCACAGAAAGTTACCAACAACAAAACAACACAAAATAATAATATAAATATTTTCTTCAAATTAATCACCAGTAATAATTATACCGGTAATTGCTGAGAAAATTGTCTAAATCATACCCAGAGAAATATCTTCCAAAATTGTATCAATATTTTCATCATCATGTTCAATTTCTTTGCTGAAAATATATGCTACTTTAATATTATCTTCTGTTGTAAATTCCTCATTTTCAATGAATTTCATCAGTCCAACCATAAAGATTATTCTTGTTGCAATAATAGCAAACCTAACTCTCTGAAATACATTACCGTCATTAGTACCGTACATAATATGTTTGTATAGAAAATAGACTAAAATATTTTCATATTCCTTTTCTCTATCACCTAAATACTCCTCAAATTTTACAATGTCATTTTCGGAATATTCAAGTTCTTCAAGTTGGCTGAGAATTTTAGGCCACTTTTCAGTTACAACATTTAGACTGTTTAATGTGTCGCAATAGTCCCATATTGTTTTGTTATCCTCTGTCATAAAGATTTCATCAACCTTGAATTTCTCCACAAGGTACATTTGTTCTTTACGGATATAGTCAATAATGGCTTTTTCTCTATCACGATATTTTATAGAGTCATCTTGTGCAATTTCTATGCACTTATTTACAATGTGGAAAATTTCATTTTCATATTCATCATTAGATTTGCCTTCAACAATTAACTTCGTCTTTGATTTTTCTCTGACAATTCTGTTTGCTACATAGGGACAAGATAAAGTTCTGCCGGTTACTTCATATGTATCACAAGCAATAGTAAAGTCAGGATATTGCCTACAAGTAAATGCCATATGCTTAGGTCCAATTTGACAGTGCATATCACATAAATTTTCGTCATTTAAAAATGCACATCTGCCATTGTAAACCTTAATCCAATGTTCATCCCCAATGTTATCAATTTGACTTCTTATGTATTCACCGTATGGTGTGTCTAACTTTTGATAATATTCATATGCTTTCTCGTCAACATCAATCTGCCATAATGTGCAACAAGATGAGGGACATTCTCCCATTAAGCACCTAAAATCATCATAATAATCCGGTTTTACAGTTACCATATTTCCTCCAAAGAAAGGTGTGACTTTCTACTATTATTTTAATTAGTGTAAAATATTTCTATAAAAAACATAGCAAAATAAATTTTGCTTGTCAATAATCAGTATAGATAAATTTATTATTTGTAATAATCACTGTACCAAAAATGTCCCACTGAGAGTGATAAGAAGATGTTTATTTATATTTTTTATTGACAATGGCTACATTTGGCTTTAAAATTATACATAGGATACACATAATGAAGGTTATTTCTATGGAAATTAAAGATTTTAGTTGCTGGGAAGAATATAGTGGTAATTCGATGGGAAGCGGTAGAAGTGAGAAAATATGGCTTACTTCCGATGATATGATTGGACTATTTAAGTTTCCCAAACAGGATATAGATGGAAATATAACATATGAACATATATCTGAAAAATTAGCATATGATATAGCAACTCTTTTAGAAATTCCTTGTGCTAAAATTGATATTGGTAAATACGAAGATAGATATGGATCGATGAGTTACTGTATAAATAAGGAGAATGAAGAGTTAAGAGAAGGTATAGCTTTCATTAGCGAAATATATGAAGATTATGATATAGACAAAATGGTTGACCTTCGTAATGGTATTTATTATTCATTAGAAATGATTTTTCCGATTGCCAAAGATCTCGAATGTGAAAGAGAATTTATTCAAATGATTATTTTTGATGCGTTAATAGGCAATACGGATAGGCACCATAGTAATTGGGCAATACTTAAATCTGCTGATTATGGATATAAATTTTCACCTTTATATGATAATGGTTCATCGTTGTGTTGTTATATTAAAGAGTCTGATATAGATAATATATTTAAAGATGTGCGTCGATTTAAAGCTTTAGTTACAACAAAATCAAAATCACGAATAAGAGTTGATAAATCTAAAAAGAAAGAACCTATGTTTACAGAAGTGTTAAAATATCTTTTTAGAAAAGATACATATAGAATTTATTGTGGAGATATTGTAACTAATATTGCGAAACAAATGACAGAAGATAATATTAATAGGATATTAAATAGGTATCCGAATAACTTATTATCAGCTAAACGTAAAAAACTTATTTTGAAATTTCTTCTAGAAAGAGTTAAGATAATAAAAGTGTTGTTTGAAAAGAGAGGTGAAATAGATGTCTAGAAAAAATGGTAAAGATTATTTATTTTTAATTTGGAAACAACCAGAATCAAGAAGACAGTATGTAGTTGGTATTTTGTCGAAAAATGGTGGATTCGAATTTGCCTATGCCGAAGATATAGATGAGGCAAGAAAAAATGGTTTTTCCGGAATTGAGGCATTTAAGGATTTTAATAAAAAATATAAAAGCACAAAGTTATTTCCTGTGTTTAGTAGCAGATTACCTGATAAGAAAAGACGTGGGATTGAGAAAATCTTACAAAAATACAATATGAATGAATATGATGAATATTTGCTTTTGAAAAATAGTGGTGCTAGATTGCCGATTGATACTTTTGAATTTATCGATCCTATTTTTGATGAAGAAGAAATAGTATTAAGGTATTTTTATATAGCAGGAATAAGTCATTATTTACCTTGTGAAAATAATATTTGTGATTTTAGTAATGTTAATATTCATAATGGTGATAAACTTATTTTAAAATTAGAACCAGAAAATTCTAAGGATGAATATGCGGTTGAAATTTATAATGTAGAGGGTGTTAAACTAGGATATATTCCTAGATACTACTCTCGACAAGTAACGGAAAGAATTAATAAAAATAATATAGTAGTTTGTGAGGTATTGGAATTTAATCCTGACGCTAATTGTAGAGAATGTATTAGAATTAAATTGTGTATTAACAAAAATAATAAAACCTAAGTGTATTATCTTATACGCTTAGGTTTTATTTTTATATTATAATGAAATAGAGAAAAAAGAAAAAGCACTAGTTGAGAAACTAGTGCTTTGTTGGATGCAGGGACCGGATTTGAACCAGCGACCTCCGGGTTATGAGCCCGACGAGCTACCAAACTGCTCTACCCTGCGATATTCATAAAAACACGCCAATTCCTTTTGGCGTAAATACAGTATATCAAATCTATATATACTTGTCAAGGGCTATATATAAAAAATATAAAAAACTTTTAAAATTATCGTAAAATTGGTGTTTAAATAAGTTTAAAATGACTTTTGAGTAGATAATTTCTTGTTGTTTAAGTTTTTTAATTTTTAAAATTTGAGTGAAATTTAGAAGAGAATTAAAGAATAAATTTAAAATACTAATATATTATATGAGAATTAATATAAATTAATACATATTAATTGCATTTTTATCTTCACTTTGTTATAATGAAATATAAGTGTTACTACACAATTAATAATGATATTATGGGACAAGGAGTGAGTATTATGTGTAAAAAGTGCGATAAAGAGAAATTTTATATTACAACTGCTATCGCTTACACTTCAAGAAAACCACATATAGGTAACAGTTACGAAATTGTTATGACAGATGCTATTGCAAGATATAAGCGAATGCAGGGCTACGATGTATTCTTCTGTACAGGTACTGACGAACATGGTCAGAAGATTGAAGAATATGCTGAGGCAGCCGGAGTAACTCCTAAGGAATATGTTGATAAGGTTGCCGGAGAAATTAAAGAAATTTGTGATCTATTAAATACAACTTACGATCACTTTATTAGAACAACTGACGAACATCACGAAAAGACAGTTCAAAAGATATTTAAGAAATTATATGACCAAGGTGATATTTATAAGGGCGAATATGAAGGTCTTTACTGTACACCTTGCGAAAGTTTCTGGACAGAAAGCCAGTTAGTTGACGGTAAGTGTCCTGACTGTGGCAGAGAAGTAAAACCTGCTAAGGAAGAAGCATATTTCCTAAAGCTATCTAAGTATCAGAAACAACTAGAGGACTTTATTGAAGAACATCCTAACTTCATTTATCCTGAAAGCCGTAAAAAGGAAATGGTTAATAACTTTATTAAACCGGGTATTCAGGATTTATGTGTTAGCCGTACATCATTTAAGTGGGGTATTCCTGTTGACTTTGACCCTAAGCATGTTATTTATGTATGGATTGATGCACTATCAAACTATATCACTGCTTTAGGTTATGATTGTGGCGAAAATAGCGACAAGTACAGAAAGTACTGGCCTGCTGATGTTCATATTATCGGTAAGGATATTCTAAGATTCCACACAATCTATTGGCCAATTATGCTAATGGCTCTCGGTGAACCACTACCTAAACAGGTATTTGCTCATCCATGGCTACTATTCGGTCAGGACAAAATGAGTAAATCAAGAGGTAATGTTATTTATGCTGATGACCTTGTAAAGCTAATCGGTGTTGATGCAGTTAGATATTACCTACTATCAGAAATGCCTTATGCATCCGATGGTTCTATCACATATGAAACAATCTTTGAAAGATATAACTCTGACCTAGCTAATACAATCGGTAACTTAGTTAACCGTACTATTGCTATGAACAACAAGTATTTTGACGGTGTTATTCAAGAACCAACTGCTGAAGAAGTTCTTGACTTTGAAATCAAGACTGCTTGTACTGATACAGTTAAAAAGGTTGATGAACTACTAACAACATATAGAGTTGCTGATGCACTAGAAACTATTGTAGCTTTAGCAAAGAGATGCAACAAGTACATTGACGAAACAATGCCTTGGGCATTAGCTAAGGATGAAGAAAAGAAAGCAAGACTTGGTACAGTACTTTACAACCTACTTGAAGGTATCAGATATATTGCAATTTTACTTTCACCATTTATGCCTGAAACATCAGACAAGATTATGGAACAGCTAAATTGTGACAATAAGGATTACGATACACTTGATTCATTTGGCACATTAAAGCCGGGTGTAAAGGTTAACAAGGCAGTTCCTCTATTTAACAGACTTGATTCTGAAAAGTTACTTGCTGAAATTCACGCAAAGCAAGAAGAAGCAAAGAAGAACGAAAAGAAAACTGCACCAAAGATTGAAGGCCTTGCACAAATCGGTATTGATGATTTTGCAAAGGTAGAACTTCGTGTTGGTGAAATCAAGGCTTGTGAACCTATTAAGAAGTCTAAGAAGTTATTAAAACTAACAGTATTTGACGGTGAAAAGGACAGAACAGTTGCCTCAGGTATTTCTCCTTATTATAAGCCTGATGAACTTGTTGGCAAGAAGATTGTTCTTGTTGCTAACCTAAAACCTGCAAAACTTTGTGGCGTTGAAAGCAACGGTATGATTCTTGCTGCAAGTACCGGTGATGATGTAAAGGTTATCTTCCTAGATAATGAAATTCCTGCAGGTAACAAAATTTCTTAATTTTACTTAAAGTATTAGAGGTTAGTTCTTCTAACCTCTAATAGTGGAGAATATATGTATAACAATATTTTTGACGGTCATTGTCACTATGATGACGAATGGTTTGATGAAGATAGATATAGTCTTGTGGAAAGTTTACCCGGTAAAGGTGTTTGTGGTGTTGTAACTAACGGTACAGACCTTGAAAATGTAAAAACTGTACTTGACCTTTGCAGTAAATACAACTTTGTGTATGGTACAGTTGGTATTCATCCTGAATGTTTAGAAAATTTACAAGAAAATTATCTTGACAAAGTGGCAGAAATATCTGAAAATAAGAAGATAGTTGCCATTGGTGAAATCGGACTTGATTATCATTGGGATATTCCAAAGGATAAGCAGATAGAGGTTGTAAAATCTCAGCTTAAACTTGCCAATGACCTTAATATGCCGGTAGTCTTTCACGACAGAGAGGCTCATGGCGACAGTATGGAGTTACTGAAAAAGTATAAGCCAAAGGGACTTTTGCACTGTTATAGTGGCAGTACAGAAATGTTAAAGGAAGTCCTAAAGCTGGGTATGTACATTTCTCTTGGTGGTGTTGTTACTTTTAAGAATGCCAGAGTGCCGGTAGAAGTAGCAAAGGCAGTACCGGTTGACAGACTACTACTTGAGACAGATGCTCCTTACTTAGCTCCTGTGCCTTATAGAGGAAAAAGAAACGACAGTTCGTATATCGGCTATATTGCTGAAAAGATTGCTGAAATCAAAAATATGGACACACAAGAGCTAATCAACATTACAACAGAAAATGCCAAAAGAATGTATGGCATTAAATAAGGTATGAATAGTGGTAAAACACATTTATATATACAGAAAAAACTGTAAATAACGAAAAAATCTGCACTTCAAATGAGGTGCAGATTTTTTTACATAAAAACAGGTAAACTGTATTCGTAAAGTATATCATTGGTTTCCATAATAGAGCAATCGTGTTGCAAACAAAAGATTACAACAGCATCTCGCCTATTCCTTGGATAAAGTTCACTATATGTACATTTCTTTAGGAAAGACTGAGTTTCCCTAAGGTTAAGTCCCATACCAAAGCATAGCATAATAACTTTATCTCTACTGGGCTTTTTTGTACCGGAAAAAATCTGGTAGCCATAGTGCTTTTCAATAAGGCTATTGTCTAGGACTTGGCTTTTTGTTAAGCCTTTTTCTTTCAGAAAATAAGCCAAAATTTCCGGTATGCTATCGGGATAAATTTCTTCAATATTTTCAGAGAAATACTCCCCTATATTTTCACCGTTTTCTAAGATTTTAAAAAGATCATCTGTTTTCTTGTTCATAGTAAACCTCTTTTATATCTATATTTTATATGTTATAATATTTTTAGCAAATTATCAAGGGGTATGTAATGGATAAAAGTAAATTACTTCTTTGGCAATTTAGAGAGATTGGTCAGATAAATAAGAACACTGTTGTTGTGTATAATGATTACTTACAAAGACAAATGATTCTGAAAATTTTGCCAAGACAGAACCTTCCTGTTTTGAAGGATATAATGAAAATTAAACACCCTAACTTGATGGAAATATATGATGTTATGGATGACGGTATAAACTGTAATTGCCTATGTGAATTTGTATTTGGCAATAACTTGGATAAAATTGTTTATAACAAAATGGGAGTTGACCCTAAAATTGCTGAAAAGTGGATGGTGCAACTTTGTAGTGGTGTAGAAAGTTTGCACAACAGAAACATTATCCATAGGGATATTACACCAAACAATGTTATGGTAGATTACGAGGGAAACATTAAGCTGATTGACTTTAATATTTCACGAGAAAGAAAGCAAAGTGCCTCCAGAGATACTACAGTAATGGGTACAGCAGGTTATGCTTCTCCCGAACAATTTGGATTTACCCAAACCGGTTTTGGTGCAGATATTTATGCTATGGGTGTATTGCTTAACTTTATGCTAACAGGTAAAATGCCTAATGAAAAATTGTGTAGTGGTAAATATGCGTCAATAGTTAAGAAAGCAACCCAAATCAAGGAAGAGGACAGATATTCCAATGTGTATCAAATGGAACTTGCATTACAGGGTAACGGTAATGAAAAGTTGTCATTTGCCGATAAATTCTTGCTTAATCTACCCGGTTTTCGCAGTAACAAAACTTCACATAAGGTTATTGCTATAATTGGATATGTACTTTATTTTATTTTACTATATTGTGCTATTGATGTAACTTTTATCAATGGTGATGTTGAGAGTTTGATAAATGGTTTTGTTGCTTGGTCTTTAGTGCCATACATATGTTTCTTTGATGTTGGAAATGTTAGCAGATTTTTAGGTAAAGGCACTCAGCAAAGCAAGAAAACTATTCTAAAAATTATTGGTGTAGCCCTTATGGTGATAATCCCTAACCTTACTTTATTGTTGGACAAAGTATAATAATATGTTAAATTGTATAATATTATACCCTATTTTTTTACATTGGTTGTATGCTAGTAGCATAACAAATAGCTATAATAATAATTTACTATATAGACAGGGAATTCAAATAAGGAGGAATTAATATGAAAAACCCTGTTAAGAAAATTTTATGTACGGTTATGGCTCTATTGGTTGTGGGAACATCAGGTGTGGTGTTTACAGGTTGTGGAAGTGACAGTGAGGAATATACTACAATAACTTGGGCAACATCCGGTATTGGTAGTTTAGCACCAAAACCAAAGTCAACAAAAGGAAAAATTTCAATAGATAGTGAGGATAGCTATCAAGCTACTATTTCTGAGGTGTCTGTTGATGATTTCAAAAGTTACGTAAATGATTGTAAGAAAAAAGGCTTTGATGTGGATTATTCCAGTGTAGATGGTATGTACACTGCTAAGGATAAAAAAGGATATGATTTATCAGTGTATTATCAAGATGATGAAGAAACAATGGATATTATTATAAATGCTCCTGAACAAGAAACAACTGCAGAGAAAACAACAAAGAGTTCTAAGAAAAAGTCAAGTAAAAAGTCAACTTCTTCATCTGACAATATATCACCGGAATTTAAGAAAATTATGGATACATATGAAGATTTCTTCAACGACTACGTTGACTTTATGAAGAAGTACAATAACTCTACTGATATTGTATCAATGGCAACTGATTATGCTAAATATACAAAAGAATATGCTGAAAAAATGCAAAGTTTTAAAGATGAAAAAACAGACGATTTATCTGTAGCTGATGCAGCATATTATTTAGAAGTAGAGGCTCGTATCACGAAGAAACTTGCAGAAGTTGCTAACTAAAGTAAGCTATTTATAAATTCTCAAAACTTCATTTTCCAAAATTAAAAACTTCTGTAAAAGACGAAGTAACAGATATGAAGATGGTAAAAG
>ENA-OOXM01002894-OOXM01002894.1-human-gut-metagenome-genome-assembly--contig:-NODE-2894-length-10374-cov-2.754337_pt1 | contig 10374 bp, 9 predicted proteins | sample MGYA00241589_ERZ501347 | MGnify/ENA primary metagenome ERZ501347 (study PRJEB25962, sample SAMEA2042832) | human gut metagenome | biome: human gut; feature: human-associated habitat; material: faeces...
TTTCAACATCGTGAGCTACGGCGTGCGCGATGACACCGAAGCAATCGACTACGATGAAGTCGAGCGCTTGGCCAAGGAACATCAGCCCAAGCTCATCATCGCGGGTGCTTCGGCCTATTCGCTTCACATCGACTTCAAACGCTTTGCGGACATCGCGCACTCGGTAGGCGCCATTCTGATGACTGACATCGCGCACTACGCAGGTCTGGTGGCCGCCGGTGTCTATCCGAGCCCGTTTGGCTATGCCGACGTAGTGACCACGACGACGCACAAGAGCCTGCGCGGCCCGCGCGGCGGTATTATCCTGATGGGCAAGGATTTCGAGAACCCCTGGGGGCTCACCACGCCCAAGGGTGCCGTGAAGATGATGTCGCAAATCCTCAATTCGGCCGTATTCCCCGGCATACAGGGCGGCCCGCTGGAGCATGTCATCGCAGCCAAGGCCGTAGCCTTCGGCGAGGCTCTGCAGCCCGAATACAAGGAGTACCAGAAGCAGGTGCAGACCAATGCCCGCGCCATGGCCGCAGCCTTTGTCGAGCGCGGTTACAAGATCGTTTCGGGAGGTACGGACAACCACCTCATGCTGGTCGATCTTCGTACCAAGTTCCCCGATCTGACGGGTAAGCTGGCAGAGCGCTGCCTCGTTGCGGCCGACATAACCACCAACAAGAATATGGTGCCGTTCGATTCGCGTTCGCCTTTCCTGACGTCGGGACTGCGTTTCGGTACGCCGGCAATAACCACCCGCGGTGTCAAGGAGGACAAGATGGCATACATCGTAGAGTTGATCGACCGCGTGCTGCAGGATCCCGAAAATGAGGATAACATAGCAGCCGTCCGCAAAGATGTCAATGCCATGATGAGCGGCTATCCGCTCTTTGCGTGGTAGGCATCGACAGTAGCGAGTCAACATGAAAATATCCGGTGGCAAGTTCTTGCCGCCGGATATTTTTTTGGCGCGGGCGGAAATATTGTGTTTCTCGGCGCGATATTTGTCCGTATGGGCAGCCGCGACGGGCGGATGACGTTGAAAAGTTCTCCGATGCAGAATTTTTTTGCCGCCGCAACGTTACATAATAGAGATGAGAGTATGTTCTTAATATTTTTTTGAAATTTTGTAAAAAAATAGTTCCTCGCATGAAACAAACGGCACCAACTTTTCGTAATTACATCGATAGCTTCAGAACGGGAGGCCGGTGAGTGGCTACTGCATGTGTGGCAGCCGAAGCGAGAGAGGCTAGAAAGGTGAGTGCTTGAGGCTGACAATGTCTGAAAAAAGAAGCCAGAGAGGCATGAAACGTGATGGTTTGAGGCCGATCTGGGGACATAAGCATAGGATGGATAACAATAAACCGGGCGGGCGATCCGTTCGGGCCCAAATGACAATAAATAAAAACTATACGATATGCGTCAATTAAAGATTACAAAATCTATAACCAACCGCGAAAGCGCTTCGCTGGACAAGTACCTTCAGGAGATTGGCAAGGAGGATCTTATCACTGTCGAGGAGGAGGTCGAACTGGCCCAGCGTATCCGTAAGGGTGATCAGGAGGCTTTGGACAAGCTGACCAAGGCCAATCTGCGTTTCGTAGTGTCGGTAGCCAAGCAGTACCAGAATCAGGGTCTGAGTCTGCCCGACCTTATCAACGAGGGTAACCTCGGCCTGATCAAGGCCGCCGAGAAGTTCGATGAGACGCGAGGCTTCAAGTTCATATCGTATGCCGTGTGGTGGATACGTCAGTCTATTCTGCAGGCTTTGGCCGAGCAGTCGCGTATTGTGCGTCTGCCGTTGAATCAGGTCGGTTCGCTAAACAAGATAAACAAGGCTTTCGCCCGCTTCGAGCAGGAGCACGAGCGTACGCCGTCACCCGAAGAGCTGGCAAACGAACTGGAGTTGCCGAAGGAGAAGGTGTCGGATACGCTGCGTGTGGCAGGACGTCACATCTCGGTCGATGCCCCCTTTGCCGACGGCGAGGACAACAGCCTTTTGGACGTGCTGGTAAATACCGATTCGCCCAATGCCGACCGCGGTCTTATCAACGAGTCGCTCTCGACGGAGGTAAACCGTGCGTTGGAGACTCTCACGGAGCGTGAACGTGACATAATCAAGTACTTCTTCGGCATAGGCTGTTCGGAGATGACGCTCGAGGAGATAGGCGAGAAATTCGACCTGACGCGTGAGCGTGTGCGTCAGATCAAGGAGAAGGCCATACGCCGTCTGCGCCATTCGTCGCGCAGCAAGCTGCTGAAGTCGTATCTGGGATAATCTTATTGCGCGCCGCGGTAAAAATTCAGTGATCTCTGCATAACTGAACTACTGCATATAACGCATAAAACAAAAAAAGACACCGATTGCCTTGCAAATAGGCGGTCGGTGTCTTTTTTATATCAAAATACGAGCTTATATCAATATACAAGTCCCCGAACGAGATATCTCATACGTTTGTTGCTGTCGGTCGACCTATACCTCCAGCTGCATGATGTAGTCATTCATGACAAAGCCGTTGCCTATATCGTTCACCTCGGTACGCAGCACCTTGAAGCCTGTGTGGAGGTAAACCTCATAGGCGTGTGTATTGTTGCGGTTTACGGTCAGGTATATGGCCGTGAGGCCCTCTTCGCGGCAGAGCGACTTCATGAACTCGATGCCCACCGAGAAGATCCCGCGGCCGCGGTTCTCGCGCAGGATATAGAACTTGCTCAGGAATAGTCGGTCGCCCTGCGGCTGTATGCCGAAATATGCCAGCACCTTGCCATCCTCCTCGACGAAGAAGTAACGGTAGCCGTGCATCATCTGTGACGATATGGCCTCGTAGCTCTGGAATTTCTCGATCATGTACTCGACCTGTTCGGGTGTGTTGAACGAAATGTTGGATTCGCTCCACACCTCGCGGGCGTATTTCACAAGCCGACGTACGTCGGCATCGCCCGTAATTTCCCGTATATCCATCCTTATGTTGTTTTAAGCCTGTGGTTATATTGTCAATATGTGCGGTGTGTTGGGCCGTTACCATACGATAGGTGTCTTGCCTATGCTTTCGAGGTAGGCGTTGGCCTTTGAGAAGTGGCGGCAGCCGAAGAACCCGCGGTAGACCGACAGCGGCGAGGGATGCACGCTGCGTAGTATAAGGTTGCGCGACGGGTCGGCTATCTCGCCCTTGCGTTGGGCATAGTTTCCCCACAGCATATATACGATACCCTGTTTGCGTTCGGCGATGAGCCGCACCACGGCGTCGGTGAACTGCTCCCAGCCGTGTCCCGCATGCGAGGCGGCCTGATGTGCGCGCACCGTCAGCACCGAGTTGAGCAGCAGGACGCCCTGTTCGGCCCAGCGGTCGAGGTTGCCGCTCTCGGGGACGGGGGTGCCGGTGTCGTCGCGTATCTCCTGAAAGATGTTTTGCAGCGATGGCGGGAAGGCCACGCCGTCATTGACCGAGAAGCAGAGCCCGTTAGCCTGTCCCTCGCCGTGGTATGGGTCCTGTCCTATGATTACCACTTTCAGACGGTCGAAAGGACACTTGTCGAAGGCGCGGAAGATATTGCGGCCTGCGGGAAATATGCGTTGCGATGCGTATTCGGCGCGTACGAAACGTGTCAGTTGCTCGAAATAGGGTTTGTCGAATTCGGGTTGCAGCAGGGCCTTCCAGTCGGCTGCGATCTTAACATCCATGTAAAGAAATCTTAAGTATTTTGTCTTTGTAAAAATATGAAAAAAAGGTAACTTTGCCAACAAATGTTAATGCAAACATTATGAAAAGGCTATTTATGGTGATACTGCTGCTCGCAGTGGCGGGTCACGGCGTCGAGGCCAAGAAGCCCGCACGTGAGGATTCCAAGGTGAAGAACATTATCTACATGATCGGCGACGGCATGGGTCTGTGTCACGTGTCGATGCTTCAGATCGAGGCGGGGTATGCCCCTACGGCATTCGACCGCGCAAAAAATACGGCTCTTATCAAGACCTACTCGGCCAATAATCGCGTAACCGATTCGGCTGCGGCAGGTACTGCCCTTGCGACGGGATATAAGACCAATAACGGAACTATCGGGCAGCTGCCCGACGGCACCCGTGTCGAGTCTATCATGGCCAAGGCCGAGAAGCAGAATTATGCTACGGGCCTTGTGGTGACATGTTATCTGCAGCATGCCACGCCTGCGGCCTTCTATGCACATGTTAAGGGGCGCGGCGATTCGGACCACATATCGTACGATTTCATGGAGAGCGGTGTCGATGTGGCTTTCGGCGGCGGCAGCAAGATATTTAAGAAGGCCTTCGAAAAGAACGGCGAAGATTATGTCTCACGGCTTAAGGATGAGGGCTACAGCGTGATATACGACCAGTCAGAAATGGACGGCATACATTCGGGACGTGTAGTGGGCCTTTTCGCCGAAGAGAACCTGCCCGAATTGAAGGATGGCCGCGGCGATTATCTGGCCCGTGCCACGGAGAAGGCTCTCGAGATCCTCACGGCTGATGTCAAGGCCGACCGCAAGAAGGGCTTTGTAATGATGGTCGAGGGGTCTCAGATAGACTACCGTTCGCATGCCAACGACGTGGAGGGCGTGTTGGCCGAGATGCGCGACTTCGAGAAGGCAGTCAAGGTGGCCATGGACTATGCCGATACGCATGAGGGTACGCTGGTCGTGATATGTGCCGACCACGAGACGTCGGGCATGTCGATCCCGAGCAACAAGACCGACTTCACGCTTCCCGAAAGCGGCATCAACTACGATTTCAGCACCTCGAGCCATACGGGAATCATGGTGCCTGTATATCTCTACGGCGCGGGTGCCGAGCAGATAAACGGCATCATGGAGAATACGGAGCTTTCGCAGCGTTTGCAGCAGCTTATCGGTGTAGGGGACAAGTAGATTGATAATTGAAATGACAGCGGGCGGAGATCATTTGGATCCCCGCCCGCTGCCGTTCATGTGAGTGGCGTTTTGCAATCAGTCGGCAAATGGGTCGAACATCGTGGTGCTGAGATACTTCTCGGCACGGTCGGGAAAGACGACCACAATGTTGCCGCTCTCGATGTTCTGTGCCGTGCGTATGGCGGCAATCATGGCCGCTCCGCTGCTCATGCCGGCGAAGATGCCCTCGCGTGCGATGATCTGGCGTGCCATCTCGATGGCCTCCTCGCTCTCGATCATCTCCTGACGGTCGATCAGCGACGGATCGTATATCTGCGGTACGATCGCCTCCTCCATATTTTTCAACCCCTGGATGTAGTGGCCGCGCGTAGGGTGGGCGCAGACAACCTTGATGTCGGGTTTCATCGTGTGCAGGAAGCGCGACAGTCCCATCAGCGTGCCCGACGTACCGACTGCACATACAAGGTAGTCGATCTGTCCCTCAGTCTGCTGCCATATCTCGATGGCCGTATTCTCGTAGTGCGTGAGGTAGTTGGCAGCATTGGCAAACTGGTCGGGCATGTAGTATTTGTCGGGGTTCTCGGCCACCAAGCGGCGTGCGAGGCGTATGGCGCCGTCGGTACCCTCATCGGCTGGTGTCAGTATAACCTTGGCCCCGTACGAACGGAGTATCTTGCGCCGCTCGATCGAGACGGCGGAGCTCATTACGATCTCGACCGGATAGCCCAGAACAATGCCTGCGATGGCCAGACCGATACCCGTATTTCCCGATGTGGGCTCGATGATGGTCTTGCCCGGGGTGAGCTGCCCGCTCTTGATCGCGGCCTCGACCATACGTACGGCAATGCGGTCCTTGATGCTGCCCGTGGGGTTGAATCCTTCGAGTTTGGCGTATATGTTGACACGCGGATTGGGGCACAGGGCGTTGATTCGAACCATCGGGGTTGAACCTATCGTGTAGAGGATGTTTTTCTTTACCATGATCTCTGGAGGTTTTTCAATCCTCAAAATTATTAAAAAATTTTAATTCCGATTCCGCTGCCCGCTCCATATTGCCTCCTGAACGGCATTTATACGCATAATTGCATATTGTTTCCGTCTGCGTATGGATGAAAATGTCGGGCGGATCCGAGTAGGGTCCGCCCGACGGTATCAAGCAGCATGTGCTGTATCAACGCTTTACTTGGCTTCAGCGAAATATTTGTAGAACAACGGTATGGTCTCGACGCCCTTGCGGAACTGGTCAAGCCCGTAGCTCTCGTTTGGCGAATGGATGGCATCCTCGGCAAGGCCGAAACCGATGAGCAGCGACTTTATGCCGAGCGTCTGCTCGAAGGCGCTGATGATAGGGATCGAACCGCCCGAATAGAATGGCAGGGGACGTTTGCCGAAGGTGTCGAGTATGGCCTTCTCGGCCGCCTTGTATGCGGGCATATCGGTCGGTGCGACGTATGGCATGCCTCCGTGCAGGAAGCTCACCTTGACCTTGATGCTCTTCGGGGCGATAGCCTTGAAGTGCTTCTCGAAGAGTCGTGCGATCTTGCGGAAGTCCTGATTCGGAACCAGACGCATCGATATCTTGGCCGAGGCCTTCGATGGAATGACGGTCTTCGTACCCTCCTCGGTATAGCCGCCCCAGATTCCGTTCACGTCGAGCGAAGGACGCACTCCTGTGCGCTCCATGGTGTTATATCCGGCCTCGCCCTCGACGTCGCCGATGGCAAGCGAGCGTTTGTAGTCGCGCAGCGAGAATGGCGCCTTGTTGAATGCCTTGCGTTCGGCGGGCGTAAGCTCGCGCACGTCGTCGTAGAAGCCCGGTATGGTGACACGTCCGTTCTCGTCGACGAGCGATGCTACGAGTCGAGCCAGAACATTTGCTGGGTTTGCCACGGCTCCGCCGAAGAGGCCCGAATGGAGATCCTTGTCAGGGCCCGTAACCTCGACCTCCATATATGTAAGGCCGCGCAGGCCGCATGTGATCGACGGCGTCTGCATCGAGATCATCGAGGTATCCGATACGAGGATTATGTCGGCCTTGAGCATCTTCTTGTGCTCGGCGCAGAACTTGTAGAGGCTGTGCGAGCCGATCTCCTCCTCGCCCTCGAGCATGAACTTCACGTTGCACGGCAGCGAATCGGTGGCACACATGGCCTCGAATGCCTTCACGTGCATGAAAGACTGCCCCTTGTCGTCGTCGGCGCCGCGGCCCCAGATACGTCCATCCTTTATGACGGGCTCGAAGGGGTCTGTCTGCCACTCCTCGCGCGGGTCGACGGGCATGACGTCATAGTGCCCGTAGACGAGCACCGTCTTGGCCTTGGGGCTGATGATCTTCTCGGCGAAGACCACGGGGTTGCCATCCGTCGGCATAACCTCGGCATGGTCGGCTCCAGCCTTGACCAAAGCTGCGGCAAGCCACTCGGCGCAGCGCTGCATGTCGGGCTTATGCTCCGATTGGGCGCTTATCGAAGGTATGCGCAGAAGTTCGAAGAGCTCTTCGATGAACTTGTCGCCGTTACGGTCGATATACTCTTTTACCTTTTCCATCGTTGTCGTGTTTTATGGTTACTTTATTCCGCATATACCCTTTATCTCGGCGATGAAGCGGGCTGCCAGAGCATCCGCCTCCTCGGGTGAGCGGGCCTCGGTATAGACGCGGATTATAGGCTCGGTGTTCGACTTGCGCAGATGTACCCAATTATCCGGGAAGTCGATCTTGACACCGTCTATATCGTTCACCTTTTCACCGGCATAACGGGTCTTCATCTCGTGCAGGACTTTATCCACGTCGATCTCCGGTGTAAGCTGTATCTTGTTCTTCGAGGCGTAGTATGCCGGATAGGTCGCGCGCAGTTCGGTCATCGTCATGCCCTTCTTCACGAGGAACGTCAAGAAGAGTGCCACACCTACCAGAGCGTCGCGTCCGTAGTGCAGGGCGGGATATATGACTCCGCCGTTGCCCTCGCCGCCGATTACGGCGCCCGTCTGTTTCATCTTTGCCACGACGTTCACTTCGCCTACGGCCGAGGCCTCGTAGTGGCCGCCGTGAGCTTCGGTGACATCACGCAGCGCACGCGACGAGCTGAGGTTCGAGACCGTATTTCCGGCTCCGGCCAAGAGAATGTAGTCGGCAACAGCAACGAGCGTATACTCCTCGCCGAACATCTCGCCGTTCTGGCATACGAGTGCGAGACGGTCGACATCGGGGTCGACAACGACACCCAGATCGGCCTTCTCGCGGACGATAACGTCCGAGATCTGGGTCAGGTTCTCGGGCAGCGGCTCGGGGTTGTGCGCAAAGTGGCCGTCGGGGGTGCAGTTGAGCTCCACAACCTCGCAGCCCAGCTGGCGCAGCAGGCGAGGGATGACGATGCCACCGACGGAATTGACCGCGTCGACAACGACCTTGAAGTGGCGTGCGCGTACAGCCTCGACGTCTACCATCTTGAGCGCAAGCACCTGTGCTATGTGTGTGTCGTTGAAGTCTTCCCGAAGTATTATATAATTTAGTAATTAAAGTAAATTGTTTACAGCTTCTTTAGAGAATAGGTTCGGTCTGAACCATCCATTGGAGGATTGGCGAGGATAGTCCGCTCCACCGAAAGGTAATATTCATGTCCTCTTTCGTATGTAAACCATTTAATGCTATTAAATCCAAGCGGCTCCCATACTCCGGGATTGTCTTCAGACATAACCAGCATACACTCTACAGAAGTATCACTGCCCCATGGTATATATGTACCTGTTTCGGCAGAAACGGACATCTTGATTTCATTAACAACATCTTTGGGCTCATCATCGCTGCAACTCACAGCAAGGAAAACGGTGACTAAAAGAAGCGGAATAAACAGTTTGTTCATATTCATAACAAGCCCCTGCAGACTCTGTCGGGTTATTCGGTTTATAATGAAAAAACGTGAGCCGACCATGCCACCTCCTTGTTGAAGGTCGTAGGAAACCTTTGATGCGGATGTGACAGCGGCAGCCCACGTAAACACGTGAGAACCACTATGCCATCTCTTGCATCGGTATGAAAATTTCCTACGTTTTCAACAATCGAGATAAGCATAACGCTTCTTCTTTCTTTCAATATGCGGAGCAAATCATCTTGATCCGCTTGTAAAAATAGTCATTTTAAAGATATTTTGCGCCGTTGCGTGTGAAAATTATAATACGGTAGCAAATTTCCATAGGGGCATATAAGTTCTGCGGACGCTGCCTGTCGGCCTTTTGCGCGGTGTTGCAAGGGCCTGCACGGTGGGGAAAAGGCGGATGTAATCGGGCCGATCCCTCTCCCTGTATAGTGCAAGTCTGGCGAATGCCTGATTTACATCCTTTTCCCGCTCCAAAAAGAATTAAAATCGCTGACAGTCCTATTGAAGTATCTAATCATTGAAGTGTTGTGTAAGTCTATTCGGAAAACGGTTCAGATAAAATTATTTTTAGTGCAGAACCATAAAATCCATTCTATGTTTTGTCGGATAGGTTATAGTTGTCTAATTTTATGGCTCAAACGGATAGAGTGTACATTGCGGATCGGGTCATTTATATAAAAACAGAATATGATAAACATATATCCTGTCGTTTGCAATAAAAAGCAATATATGGATCTCCTGCTCCTTGCCGACGAGCAGGAGTCCATGATTGATCGCTATTTGGAGCGTGGCGATATGTTTGTTCTGGCAGATGACAATGAGGTAAAGGCTTCATGCGTTGTGACGGAAGAGGGCGAAGGTATCTGCGAGATAAAAAGCATTGCAGTCTATCCGCAGAGCCAGCGCAAGGGATATGGGAAAAAATTGATATTCTTTCTTCTGGGACATTACAAAGCCCGATATCATACGATGCTTGTCGGAACCGGAGACTCGCCTGTAACCATATCCTTCTACAGGAGTTGCGGATTTGTATATTCACACCGTATTCCCAACTTCTTTACGGATAATTATGACCATCCGATTTTTGAGGCAGGGAAGCAATTGAAAGACATGATCTACCTCAAAATCGACATGAGTGGATTGTAGGACGAGATTCCGGTTTGTGTAATTAATAATAATATTGCGAGAACGGATATTATACATTCATTTATACCTCTCCAATGCAAAGGCAGTTGAGAAATAGAGATATCCCTATCTGCCTATCGACCATCTGAAGATGGGGCTTTTTCGGAGCGGACTGGACAGGCTGTCGCTTTTTTGTCCCGTGCAGGCAGTCTACGGCAGTCGGCATCCAAACTCGCAAACCCGCAAACCAGAGAAACCTAGAAACTATAATATAGAAAAATCTGATTTCCTGAAATTATGACAAAGACAAGAACCTTACTGCTGACCTTATGGGCTCTCGTTCTGACCGTCTTGTCGGCCTCGGGCCGCGGCGTGGAGCCCGATTCGCTTCTCGTATTCCGTCATGGCGGCATGGAGCGCAGCTACAGACTTTATGTCCCCGACAGCCTTGCCGCGGGGCGGCCGCTTGTGATTATGCTGCACGGTTACGGCGGGACGG
>ENA-OOXM01002897-OOXM01002897.1-human-gut-metagenome-genome-assembly--contig:-NODE-2897-length-10365-cov-2.331814_pt1 | contig 10365 bp, 10 predicted proteins | sample MGYA00241589_ERZ501347 | MGnify/ENA primary metagenome ERZ501347 (study PRJEB25962, sample SAMEA2042832) | human gut metagenome | biome: human gut; feature: human-associated habitat; material: faeces...
AATTGCTCTTGAGGGCAATGACGGCGGTATGATTGTTACAGACTCAATCACATCAAGCGGTCTTAAACAATTTATTGAAAATGACCTTGGCGGAAAGCATTACCGCTATCGCAGAGGCTATAAGAATGTTATCGACAAGGCTCTTGAGCTCAACGCTCAGGGCATCAACTGCCCTCTTGCAATCGAAACATCGGGACATGCCGCAATGCGTGAAAACTACTTTCTTGATGACGGTGCATATCTCTGCACAAAAATTATTATCAAGGCCGCTCAGATGAGAAAAGAGGGCAAGGAGCTTGACGAGCTTACCGCCTCACTCAAAGAACCGCTTGAAAGTACAGAAATCAGATACAAAATTCTTGAAAAAGATTTCAGAGCTTGCGGTGAAAAAATTATTGCCGACCTTACAAAGGATGGTCAGCGTGCTGTAATCGCAAAAGGTGGCCGTGGTGGTCGTGGGAATGCAAGATTTGCTTCATCACGTAACCCAGCACCTAAAATCTGTGAAAATGGTGAACCAGGTGAAAAATTTAATCTAAGAGTAGAATTAAAACTACTTGCAGATGTTGGATTAATAGGATTCCCAAGTGTTGGTAAGTCTACTTTATTATCTGTTGTTTCAAAAGCAAGACCACAGATTGCTGATTATCACTTTACTACTATCGTGCCTAATTTAGGTGTTGTACAGGTAAAGGATGGTCGTTCATTTGTTATGGCGGACTTACCTGGTCTTATTGAAGGCGCATCACAGGGTAAAGGTTTAGGTCATCAGTTCTTAAGACATATCGAAAGAACAAAGGTTATTATTCACATTGTAGATGCTGCATCTACTGAAGGAAGGAACCCTATAGCTGACATTAAGGCTATCAATGCAGAATTAGAGGCTTATAATCCTGAACTTCTTAAAAGGCCTCAGGTTATAGCAGCCAATAAGATTGATGCGATATATGACGATGGTTCAGGAACTAATCCTGTAGAGCTTATAAAAGAAGCATTTGAACCAGAAGGCATAAAAGTATATCCTATATCAGCCGTAACAGGACAGGGCGTTAAAGAGCTTTTATATGCAGTAAGAGAGCTTCTTGACAACTTCCCTGATGATGTAGTTGTATTTGAAAAAGAATTCGATATCGATGAGCTTCTTGATAACTCAGATGATAATTACAATGTATATCTTGGCGATGACGGAGTGTTTATCGTTGAAGGCGAAAGAATTGACAAGATGCTTGGATACACTAACCTCGAATCAGAAAAGGGCTTTAACTTCTTCCAGAAGTTTATGAAGTCTTCAGGTGCAATCGACCGTCTTGAGGAGCTCGGAATAGAAGAGGGCGATACAGTCCGTGTTGGTGATTATCTTGAATTTGATTATTATAGAGCTTAATATGGATTATATTGCAGAATATATGTAGTATTTCAGATTTACTTAATTATAATAATAAAATTTATGTACTAATCTATAAATGAACAAATATATCTTTCTGATATAGACATAATTATATAATTTTATCTGTTCATTCATATTATTAATAACAAACAAATTATACAACAGAAAGGAATTAACTATGACAAGCAAACAGCGTGCATATTTAAAGGGACTTGCTATGACTATGGATCCAATATTCCAGTTTGGTAAAAATAGTCTTACACCAGAAAATACTAAGGCAATAGCCGAGGCATTGGAAGCAAGGGAATTAATAAAGATTAATGTTCTTCAGAACTGTGCTGATGACCCTAAGGAAATCGCACAGATAGTAGCTGAGAGAACTCATTCACAGGTTGTTCAGGTTATCGGAAAAAAGATTGTTTTATATAAGGAGTCTAAGGATAACAAGAAGATTGAACTTCCTAAGGATAATAAGAAGAAATAATGTTAAATATAACATTTAATTGTTATGCTGATATAATTCGGCTTTATATGATATATTAAGATGTATCTTGTACGAACAAAATAAGGAGGATATATGGCAGGCATAGTTGGAATAATGGGAGGTACATTTAACCCTGTACACAACGGACATATTGCGATTGCCAAGGCAGCGCATGAACAATTCAATATACCACATATTCTTGTTATGCCATCATATTCTCCGGCTTATAAGGACAACAGCAATATAGTTTCTGCCAGGCACCGCTGCAATATGGTAAATCTTGCTATTAAAGACTATGATTATATGACTTTATCAACATTTGAAATAGAGCGTGGCGGAAAGACATATACTGCGGACACATTAAAACTGATGAAGGATGATTATGATAAAATATACTTTATAATTGGTGCTGATTCATTATTTACACTAGATACGTGGTATAAGCCTGATTATATATGTGCTAACTGTCATATACTTGCTGCAAACAGAGACCAGCATCCGCTGGATGAGCTTTTACGTCAGCGTGACTACCTTATAGATAAGTACAATTCCAACATAGACTTAATATTTTGCGATGATTATCCTTTCAGCTCAACATTTATCCGTGATGAAGCCGCAGCAGGAAACGATATTTCACAGTTTGTTGGAAATGAGGTCGCCCATTATATAATGGATAATAAATTATATGTTAATAATTAAGTTGCCTGTAACATTAGCTATATATAGTAATTGCAATATTTAACAATGTACGAAAATGGAGATAAGTGGTATGGATAATGCATATATTGAAGGTCTTAGAAAAGATGTTAAACGTGCTTTAAAAAGTGACAAAATGCGTTTCAGACACACTATAGGAGTTGCCGATACTTCTGCCTGTCTTGCCTCCCGATATGGTGTGGATATGCAGAAGGCTTATATAAGCGGTCTGTTACATGACTGCGCAAAGTGCGTTCCAGACGAACAAAAGATAGCTGAATGTGAACAGAACAATATAGACATAACAGAGTCAGAGTATAATAGTCCTTATCTTTTACATTCAAAATTAGGTGCATTTTATGCTGATGTAAAGTATGGAATTAAGGATAATGATATATTGGGGGCTATAAAGTGGCATACAACTGGTCATCCTGATATGACTATGCTTGAAAAAATTGTATTTGTAGCCGATTATATAGAGCCTTACCGCAACAAAGCTGTTAATCTTGATGCAATCAGATATCTTGCATTTACTGATATTGACAAGGCTGTTTTACAGATTTTAAATGACACAATTAACTATCTCAATAAAAAAGCTAATCCTATTGATGGTATTACTTTAAAAACTTATAATTTCTATAAGACACAGACAAATTTAAAATAATAGTTGAAAGGACTGAATATTATGATAAAAGATACTTCAAAACAGATGGCAAAAGTAGCTGTAGAAGCATTAAAAGAAAAAAAAGGATATGATGTAAAGGTAATAGATATAAGTGAAATATCTATACTTGCAGATTATTTCATAATAGCCAACGGAAGCAACGCTAACCAGGTACAGGCTATGGTCGACAATGTTGAAGAACAGATGTATAAGGCTGGCTTTGATGACCCTAAGGTAGAGGGCTACAACAATGCTTCGTGGATTCTTCTTGACTATAATGACGTTGTGCTTCATGTATTTGATGAAGAGAGCCGCTCATTCTATAATCTTGAAAGATTATGGAGAGATGGTAAGGAAGTAGATGCAGATACACTCTAAAAACGGATTAACTGTCTGAAATCACAGGCAGGGTAGTGGTAGTGTATTAATTGAATAATATATATGATAGGCATAAGTAAACTATTTAATTAATTTACTTATGTCTATTTATTTGTCCGTTTGTCTTAAGAAAATTATTTATAGACTTACATTTATTACAACAATGTAAGTCTGGTTAAAGTAATATGTAGATGACAGTAAAATAGCTAGTAAGAAAGCAATATATTACAATTATTATTCAATAAGCAAGATTATGAAATATTCCATCTCATAAGACCAATAACCTTACCCAATATCATACAGTCATCAATTATGATAGGGTCCATAAAATCATTCTCTGGCTGTAATCTTACGTGACCATTCTCTCTGTAAAATCTCTTAACAGTAGCTGAATCATCTATGAGTGCAACAACAATGTCTCCATTCTCTGCAGAGCTGCATTTCTTTACAACAATCTGGTCTTCATTATATATTCCGATATTAATCATACTGTCGCCCTTAACAGTTAATATAAATGTATCCTCATTAGGCATAAACTCCGATGGGATAGGGAAGTAGCCAGTAATATTATCTACTGCAAATAATGGTTCACCAGCAGCCACATGTCCAAGTACTGGTACATTAACCATCTCACGCCTTGTAAGATTAAAGTTATCATCAATTATCTCTATAGTTCTTGGCTTGGTAGGATCCCTTCTTATGTATCCATTCTTTTCAAGTGACTCAAGATGTGCGTGTACTGAAGATGTCGACTTAAGATTAACAGCCGAACATATATCCCTTACTGATGGTGGATACCCCTTATTAAGAATTTGCGACTTAATATATTCAAGTATCTCAGACTGCTTCTGAGTAATTCTTCCGTATGCCATATTATATACCTCCATTAATACAGAATATAATCATCATACTTTATCAATTATAAATATTAAAATAACCAGAGATAATCATCTTATGATAAGAGTGACGAATAGGACTGGTTAAATATAAAACATACATAATGTCAAAGTATAAATAACCTGATTTTATATATCTTATAATAACATATAATCTTTATTTATGCAAACATATTTTCAGAAAGAATGTTCAGAAAGTATGTTCGATTAATTGTTGACAAACAGATGTTCGTGATATATAATCCAATCATAAGGAACAGATGTTCTAAAATGTATATGGGATTATATTATTTTACCTAGGAGGATTACATTATGAGGGAAACATTAAGAAAAGAGCAGCTTATACAAAGAATATTACTTATCAGTATGATACTATTAAGCATATTATTGGGAACTATTATTGTTAATGCGTCTGATACCGGACAACCGGTTAAGTATTATACAAGTATTGAAGTAGAGCATAATGATACTTTATGGTCACTAGAAGAGCGATATAATAACGGCACAGAAGACCGCGACACGTACATTAATAATATAAAGCAGCTCAATAATATGCGTACAGATATAATTACTGAAGGCCGTTATATCTTATTATACTATTACTGATTAGACTTTTTATCTCTAATCTGATAAAATATAATATAATAAGGCAGTATTCTAATAAGCAGCGGTAAGTAATAGTAAACCTGTTTGTCAGAATATAAGCCATACAATAATAATTACAATTGGAGATTTTATATGTTATTTAAAGATGTAGAGAATATTAATTCTAATATCATAACAGAATTATCAAAGCACAATATTAATGAGATGACAGATGTCCAGGCTAAGACATATAAGCACATTTACAATAATAAGGATTTAATAGTATGTTCTGGAACTGGCACAGGAAAGACACTTGCATATCTGTGTCCTATTATATCAAGATTATCAGATAAGACAAAGAATGTTCAGGCTATTATACTTGTCCCTAATGGTGAGCTGGCTTCCCAGATTAACAGACAGCTTGAAGAACTTTTTGCATATGATAACTGTCCTTATTCATCATTGTTTGTGACAGGAGAGGGGAATATTAACAGACAGCTTGATGCTCTAAAGCACAAGCCATCTATATTAATAGGAACTCCTGCAAGAATTTATCAGCTTATCAATATAAAGAAGCTTAAAGTCCATGAAGTAAAGACGCTCGTATTAGATGAGGCTGATAAGCTGTTAGGAAAGACTTATATCGAACATATACATTCAATAAGAAAAAGTCTTATGAAGTATACACAGGTTCTTTTATTTTCAGCAAGTATAGATAAAAAGACCCGTAAGGAAGCTAATGCATTTACTTTTAAGCCTATCGACATTGATATTAATTCAATTAAAAAGTTAGAAAGTGTTATTCCTTCATATATAAAGCATAATTATATAATAACAGACAGAAGAGAGCGTATAGAAACACTAAGAAAGCTTGTTAAGGCTGTTAAGCCAACTAAGTGTATTATATTCATTAACACAAAATATGACCTTGAAGAGGCATTACAGAAGCTTCAGTATCATAATTACAGTGTTGGTTGTATATCAAGTAATCAGGATGCAATGAGTAAAAGAAATACTCTTAACAGCTTCAAGGCTGGCAAGCTTCAGTTATTACTGGCAACGGATATAGCTGCAAGAGGCTTACAGATTGATGATATCGATGTTGTTATCAATGTTAATATGCCAGAAGAACCAAAGGAATACATTCACCGCGCCGGCCGTTGTGGACGTAATGGTAATGAAGGTCTTACATTATCTATCATTACAGAGAATGAGCTTAACAAGATTAAAAAATACCAGAAGGATTTTCATATTAACATGGTTCAGAAAAAGTTATATCAGGGACGTCTGGTAGCTAAGTAAGATATCTATATATTATATTAGCGAATTTTAAAATGTTGTACAATTATGTCTGCACTAGAAGGATGTATTCGTATGAATATATTTTATATTATATAATTAAGTATGATAATAACTAAATACGATAATTAAAAAGAATATGGTTACAAGTAAACAGTTCTAAATCTTAGCTCTTTAAATCTTTACTTAGGGATAATGTTTAGAACCAGATATACTTTGTAACCATATTTTTGTATTTTCAATTATTTATTTTTGATATACACATTACAATTATGATACTGGAGCTTATATAATGATATTAATGTTGGAGTTGGCTCATATGATATATGTAATGGCATAATTAGGTCGTAATATTAATGATAACTTAATGCATTAGATAAAAGAGGCTGCATATAAGAAAAGGAGAGGGATAAAAACTAGCATATATAACGCCGATAAATCTCAGTTTATCGGCGTTATATGATTATTTATATGTTTTATGTGATTGAATTACATTTATCTATCCAGAATGAAGTAAATCATTTCGCAATCAGTAACCTTATTAATTAGTTTACTATTCTATTTTGCCTTCACCTGTTCAAATTTTTCCATAACTTCTTTAGAAGGTCCGCCAGTTGCGTAGCTTACAATGATTATAACAAGTAATGCAACGATGAATGCTGGTAATAATTCATATATTGTAAAGATACCGCCAAGCTTTGATATGCCATACTTCCATACAAATATCATAATGCCGCCGGCAACCATACCAGACATAATACCATACTTGTTAGCTCTCTTCCAGAATAAAGCGCAGAGAACAACAGGTCCGAATGTTGCACCAAAGCCTGCCCACGCAAATGATACAATCTCAAATACCGAGCTGTTTGGATTAGAAGCTAAAATAACAGCTATAACAGATATTATAACAACCGTTATTCTTGCAACATTCATTGACTTTTCCTTAGTCATCTTGATGCCAAATACTTCGGTAACGATATTCTGTGAAATACTTGATGCAGCCGCAAGTAACTGTGAGTCAGCAGTTGACATAGTTGCTGCAAGTATACCAGCTAATATTATACCTGCTACAATAGCAACCAATATGCCGTGTGTTGAAAGTAAATGTGCAATCTTAACAATAATTGTCTCAGAAGCACTTCCCTCGAGTACCTCTATTGCTCCTGCCTTAGTCATGCTAAGACCAACAATACCTATAAATACTGCAACACTAAGTGATATTACAACCCAGATTGTAGCCACTCTTCTTGATAACTTAAGCTTATTTTCATCCTCAATAGCCATAAATCTTAAAAGAACGTGAGGCATACCAAAGTATCCAAGTCCCCATGCAAGCATAGAAGCAATCTTTAAGAGGCTGTAAGGCTCTGCTGAGTTAGTTGCAGCCGAATATGTATCGAATAATCCAAGATAACCCGGAAGTGCCTTTGAATTCTCTATAATGGTATCAATACCGCCAGCTACATTGATGCCGAATAATACAACAACAACAAGTGCTATTGTCATAACGATACTTTGTATAAGGTCAGTCATACTTGCAGCAAGGAAACCACCTAAAGTACAGTAAGCAACTATGATAACAGCACTTATAATCATAGAAGCAAGGTAATTAAAGCCGAATAAGCTTGAAAATAACTTTCCACATGCAGCAAATCCTGAAGCTGTATAAGGAATAAAGAATACAACGATAATAACCGCAGCTATTAAAGTAAGCACCTTCTTATCATCACCAAATCTTTTTGAAAAGAAGTCAGGAATTGTAAATGCATCATATCCGTGTGTATACTTACGAATTCTCTTAGCAACTATAAGCCAGTTCACATATGTACCTATAGCAAGTCCTATAGCAGTCCATGCTGCATCTGCAACACCTGTAAGATATGCTAATCCCGGAAGACCCATAAGAAGCCAGCTGCTCATATCTGATGCTTCAGCACTCATCGCAGTTACAAAAGGACCTAACTTTCGTCCACCTAAGTAAAAATCATCAACAGCATCATTTTTCTTAGAGCATAATACTCCGATGTAGACAACAGCGGCAAGGTAAATAATAATTGTTGCCATAATAATTATCTGTGACATAAATATTCTCCCTTTTTTAATTTCTGTATTTAGTTTTTCTTAAAACAACTTAATTAGTATATCACAATATGCCTGATTAAGTCAAAAAAAGACAGATAAAGATAACCTTTATCTGCCAATAATATAATACTGTTCAGAGCCACGCAAAACCTGAGAGATATACATAAAAATGCTTGTATTTTTATGTATATTTATCAGATTTGATATGGCGGATACACCATATCAAGAAAATGCATAGCATTTTCGAGATAGGCTCTGAACGAGCTAATAGTACTTATATAAAACACTACTCTTCTAACTTATCAATATAATTATACTTTGTAAATTCCGGCAGGTTAACATCCTCCGGTAAATCAAAGTCTGACAATATTTCTACGCTTGTATTAACGCCACAGTTATTATATATCCACTTGGCATCCGCTGGTGCCATAAATATTGAGCCATATGTAACACTTGTACTAAGCTTGTTATATTCCTCAATATTCATATTACCAGTACGCTTTGTAAAGTAAGCTGTTGAACACATATATTCGGAATTCTCAAGTCTTGTACTATAGTGTGCATAACCTCCATTATCAAGCTTACGCCACTCTGCCTTTTCAGATATAACAGTAGAACCTGTTTTAATATCACTATTAGTTGCAACATAAAATGCACGTACTGTCGAACCACTGTCAGCAGAGCCATCAATACTTGATATAACAGCTATATTCTTAGAAACATTAATCCTTATCTTATAAGATTGATTTTTAGCTATATAAGTAGTTGTTTCTTCCTTTGTAGCTTCATTTATATCTTCGTCTGTCTCTGACTGTTCATTCTGTTCACTATCAGCATTATCATTATTCATACCTATAATCGTTTTGTAGGCAAACGCTATAAATGCAAACATTAATAATAATATTAATACATATAAAATAAGATTACTGCCTTTAAACCATCTTTTTATATCTTTTTTCTTAATGCGTTTATATCCACGTATTTCCATATTGACCAACCATTTTTATTATGTTCTTAGTGTTAAAGGTCATAAGTCCAAAAGTCTTATCGTGCAGACACGAAAGAAAATATGAACTTATGACCCTGACATCATATTAACTAATACCCTGATGTTTTTCCTTAAGCTCTATAAACTTAAGAATAATATCTATAGCTCCGTCTATTCCAACAAGACCACTGTCGATACATAAGTCGTAGCTCTTAGCTTCGCCCCACTTCTTGCTTGAATAGTAATTGTAGTAACTTGCTCTCTTCTTATCCGTCTTCTGGATAAGGTCAGCAGCCTTTGAATCATTAAGCTCATATAACTTCTTAATTCTCTTAACTCTTTCATCAAGACTTGCCTTAATCCATACACTTACTGCAAATGGGTCATCCTCAAGAGCATAATCTGCACATCTGCCGACTATTACGCATGACTCTTTTTCTGCAAGCTTCTTGATAGCATCAAACTGTGCTAAGAATACCTTATGATTGATAGGCATATCAACATAAGAATTAGAGTATCCCAAAGAATATGTATCCATTACTAAAGAGTAAAGAAAACTGTTAGTTGGCTTTTCATCCTGTGAGGCAAACAATTCTTCACATAATCCACTTTCCTTTGCTGCAAGTTCAAGAAGCTCCTTGTCGTAGCACTTAATTCCTAATCTTTCAGCAAGCTTCATGCCTATCTCATGACCGCCGCTACCGAATTCACGTCCAATTGTAATTACTGTTCTTCCATCCATAATGCTTACCTCCTGCTGGTTACGATAATGTAAAATATTACATTCCTTTTTATTGGTCTATTATACATTAAATTGTATATAATATCCAGCAATTTTTAGTAAATTTTATTATATTTATATAATATTTAGCTAATAATATGATGTAAGTGTCAAAAGTATAAAAA
>ENA-OOXM01002902-OOXM01002902.1-human-gut-metagenome-genome-assembly--contig:-NODE-2902-length-10349-cov-10.529143_pt1 | contig 10349 bp, 7 predicted proteins | sample MGYA00241589_ERZ501347 | MGnify/ENA primary metagenome ERZ501347 (study PRJEB25962, sample SAMEA2042832) | human gut metagenome | biome: human gut; feature: human-associated habitat; material: faeces...
TGGAGCGTCAGGACATCCGCTGTTTCGATGCGTGGGCGGCAATCTTCGCCAAGAAGACTACCGACTTCGAGTTTAACGTCACCAACAACATCGTACAGAAGGAGCGTTTCCGATACTTCATCAAAGTGCCGGAGCTTGCAGCATTCTACAACGAGATAACCGACTATCGCACAGCGGAGGCAGTAGGCGTGGACAGACCACAGAAGAACGAGATCCTTCATAACATACCACCGACACCCGAGCAGGAGGACTTCATCCAAAAACTGATGGAGTTTGCCAAGACGGGCGATGCTACCATCCTCGGCAGACTTCCACTGTCAGAAACGGAAGAGAAGGCAAAGATGCTCATAGCCACAGACTATGCCCGAAAGATGGCGCTCGACATGCGCATGATAGACCCGACTTGTGAGGACCATCCCGACAACAAGGCAAGCCATTGTGCCAAGATGATAGCCGACTACTATCACCGTTACGACGGTCATAAGGGGACGCAGTTCGTATTCTCAGATTTGGGAACATACCGACCGGGCGAATGGAACGTGTATTCAGAAATCAAGCGTAAGCTGATAGAGGATTATGGAATACCCTCGTCAGAGATTCGCTTCATTCAGGAATGCAAGAACGAGAGGGCAAGAAAGGCGGTGATAGCGGCCATGAACGAGGGCTCGGTACGTGTGTTATTCGGCTCCACATCCATGTTGGGTACAGGTGTAAACGCACAAAAAAGGTGTGTTGCTATTCATCATTTGGACACACCGTGGCGACCGTCAGACTTGGCACAGCGCGACGGTCGAGGTGTGCGTGCCGGCAACGAGATTGCCAAGCTGTATGCCGACAACAAGGTGGATGTCATCATCTATGCGGTGGAAAAGTCGCTTGACTCGTACAAGTTCAACCTCCTGCACTGCAAGCAGACTTTTATCTCGCAGTTGAAAAGCGGAGCCTTGGGGGCGAGAACCATTGACGAGGGAGCGATGGACGAGAAATCGGGCATGAATTTTTCCGAGTATATGGCTATTCTCTCCGGAAATACCGACTTGCTTGACAAGGCGAAGCTGGAGAAGAAGATTGCTTCTCTGGAGGGTGAGCGCAAATCGTTTAACAAGGGTAAGCGTGACTCAGAAACAAAATTGCAGTCAAAGACGTCAGAGCTGGGCAACAACAAAGCCTCTCTCAAGGGAATGACCGAGGACTACGGCAAGTTTATGGGCAAAGCCAAGAAAGACAAGGACGGCAACATCCTCAACCTCATCACTCTTGATGGTGTGGAGTCCACGAACTTAGAGGTTATAGGAAAGCATCTGCAAATGTTGGCGGAGAAAGAGACAACTGGCGGACAATACAAGCGGATTGGAGAAATCTACGGATTCCCTGTCAAGATTGTCAGCAAGACAAGTTTCGAGAATGGTCTTCCATTTGTTGACAACCGCTTTTTTGTCGAGGGCAATTACAAGTACCAGTACAACTACGGTCACATTGCCAAGTCGGACCCGATAGCAGCGGCAAACAACTTTCTGAATGCCTTACAGAAGATACCAAGCTACATTGAGCAGTATGATTCAAGATGCAAGGCTTTGGAAAAGGAAATACCGCAACTGGAAGAGATAGCTGGCAAGACTTGGAAGAAAGAGGAAGAACTGAAAGGTCTTAAAGCGGAACTGGCGGCGTTGGATAGGAAAATACAGCTTGAACTTGCACCACCGACCGAGAAAGAATGCAAAGAAGAGGAAAAGAATACGGACAATGTAGAGGTTGTTGCTAATGCTGATATTCGCAATAAACATCAGCATTTTTCAAAGGTGAAAATCTGAAATTAGAAAATAGCGGCAATTAGCAATAGATAGCTTTATGTCGCTATTTTATTTATTTTATCAAGAACAAAAAGGAAGTGTTGATTACAATCAATAGTCATTTTGGGGCTTGGTGGAGGTATTGATTAGAAAATATTTCTGCTTTCGATGTTCGTTGGAGGTGTAGATTGTAATCAACAGGCACTTTTAGGTTCGTTATAGCCATTGATTGCAGTCAAGACCTATTTTTATGTGTCATTGGGGCTGCTGATTGCAATCAATGGTTACTTTTAAGAGCCGTTAGTAGTTTTGATTCAAGTTTCTTCTGTCCACAAAATGTGAAAACATCTGTTGATTGCTGTTTCTTTCAACTTTTGTGTTAAGAATTACAAGAAATCAGAATCAAAAGCTATTTTTACGGGCAAAAACCATCTTTTTATCATCCTGCTGTCATTTTTTTGCAATAAGGTTGCGGTTTTCTCGTTTATTTTTATATCTTAGCAATCGCAACTGGAGAAATCCAACGATGCACAAAACGATTTGTCAAATTTAAATCCTTAACATCATGAAAGAGATTTACGACATCAACATTCAGCGCATGAATAACGGTGCGCATTTCACGTTTGTAAGTAACATTCTTGCACGTGCAGAAGCCGATACAGCCGTCAAGGGCAAGGCTTCAGAACTCGTCAGTAATTTCAAGGTTGCCGTTGCAGCAGAGGACGAAGCCTTGAAAATTTCACAGAAAAGTCTCTTGACTGATGATATTGCTAAGGCTGACATCGACCGTGACGCTCTCTATGCTGGCTACAAGAAAGCCGTTGAAGCATTCCTTGCTATGCCTATCGCTGACATGGCACAGGCAGCAAAGGTTCTCGCACAGCACATCAAGGACTACAAGATTAACACCGCTGGCCAACTCGATAAGGAGACTGGTCTTTTGGTTAATTTCATTACAGACCTTGAAGACAAGTATTCCGCACAAGTTGCAAAGTTAGGCTTGACAGCATTTGTTACAAATCTGAAAGAAGCTAACGAACGAGTAAGAATGCTTACCTTGCAGCGTACCAATGAGAAAATGGGTGTGACAGTTGGAGCTTTGAAAGCAGCTCGCACTTCAAGTGATGATGCTTACCGTGCTTTGGTAAAGATGGTAAACGCCCTTGCACTCGTCTTTGGTGAAAAGGATTATACGGCTTTCATTGACTATGTGAATACGGAAGTTACCCACTACAAGCGTGAGGTGCTTAACCAAAAGGCTTCCGCTCCTTCTACTTCGGGGAGCTCGGCTGTAGATTCGGGGAGTAGCAGCACACCAAGCGGTGGCGGTTCTTCATCTGGAACAGGCTCTTCTTCAAGTGGTGGCTCTACGTCTGGCGGAAGCTCATCTTCCGACGGAGAATGAGGAGTTATTGAATTGGAGTAAAGACGAAGTAAAAATTCCATGCCACTCTCTTCATTTTCAGACTGACATGGAATTTACATAAATGAAATAGATATGGAAAAAGAGGATATTATAAAAAACATCCTTTCTGTTTGCAATGATATGGGGGTATCTTTCCATAAGAAAGTAAAGACCGATAAATGGAAAGCTGATATAGTTGTGGATTACCAAAACTACAAAGTTGCATTTAATGTTTGCAAAAATCCACGTAATATAGAGGAAACATATACAACAATGCGTAAAGAGCGGGTATGTGGATGTTGGCTTGTGCTTTCAGGAATGTACAATCGCTTTTCTCTGAGCAAATATCCTTGCTTTCCTGTTGAAGACAATAGTGAAGGTGTTCAAATACATTTAAGCCAAGTTTGGGAAGAGAAAAAGACTCTTTTGTTGTCTGATTTCGTGTCTTCACTAATACAAGGAAAAATCAGATACGCAGAAACGATGAAAGTAAAATATGTTGATGTGCGCTTTTATAAAATAGATTGTTGGAAGTGTGGTAGAACTAATGATGCATATTTCGTTTACAAAACTATATCTGAAAATGGCATTGAAACAGAAGGTGGAATAGACATTTTCAATCAAACACTCGTAAAAGGTATAAGAAAATTCGTAGATGAACATCGCAAAATGGATATTGCCCTTGGAGAAATAAAACCAAGATACAGTAAGACCGTGAATGATTCATATATGTCTTTCGGGTGTAAATATTGCGACAGTCTATTCGGCAATTTCTTCATAAACGACACTTTCATGGATGTCATATACTCTGCAAGAAGTCTGCCAAAAGCCTTGGTTGAAATAGATGAAGATATGATAGTAAACGCAAATTGTTGGTATAAATTAAAGATATAAAATATGAGACGGACTATTATGATGCTTTTCTTGTTTGTCATGTCCATAGGGATATTTGCGCAAGAAAGTGAACTTGAAAAGAAGCAAAGAGAATATCGCTTTGCAACTACGGAAGAAAAGGCCCTCATGGATTCTCTTTACCAACCTATTGCTGATAAATTATTAAAAGAGCAAGTAAAAACAATAGGTGGCATTCCTTTCGGTATTTCGCATGACAAAGCAGAGACGATGCTTAGGAACAAATTTGGAAGTCCTGAGTACAATCCTTCTTCAACAACATTATCATTCAAGGATGTCAAGTATGCAGGGCGTGATTTTGCCGCTGTACACTTTTTATTTCAATCAGATGGACTTGACAGCTATCTTAATGCTTGCATCTTCATCATAAATGCAAGTAGTTTGACTGATGCAATAGAAAAAGAAAAGAATGTAGCAGACAATATACTAAGCAAATACACTCTATTTGAAGATAAGGATTCAAATGGATACCCGACACATGGTGGAGGCATGTCCCCTTTATGGGATGGTCGTTGGACTACTCTTGATTTTGCCAAGTATGGAACAGGTATTCATACAGACATTATAAAATATGAGAATAATTTGGTTAAGGTTTATGGAAATCCTTATGCAGTGAGAATTATCTATGGACCTTATGACTATGTAAAAGAAGAATTTTAAATAAGATCAATATGTATATATCATCATTTAAGCAAGGCTATAAACCGCCTTAAAATTTAGCTGGGCTTATCAGAGGATAATTCCCTTTTACATCTTTGAAACATTTTCCATACCCCAAATCAATTTGGCTACGACATCCAGCATCCTAACGATGACTTGGAGACCGTTACTTTCGTTGACGGCTTCGGAAGAGCCGTGCAGGTGAAGAAGGACGGTGTTGTGACAAGTGCATCCAAGGGAAGCTCTGCCAAGGACGAGAATGTGATGATAGTCAGCGGAAGAACCGTGTATGATGCTTTCGGACGTGTGGCAAAGGCTTTCTATCCTACAACGGAAGGAACCGGATCGAAGTCCACGTTCAGCAAGTCATTTGACAATATATCTCCAACGGTTACTGTTTATGACGTGCTCGACCGTGCTACCTCAGTGACATTGCCGGACAACTCTACGACAACTACGGCATATACTGTTGACAACGGCAGTCATGCACTTGTTACAACCGTAACAGACGCACTCCATAATGTGCAGGCTACTCATACCAATGGCAGTGGCAAGACCTTGAAGACCATCCAGAAGAGCGGTCCTGACGGTGAGATTACCACCTCGTTTGAGTATGACGGCATACAGCGCCTTGTTCGTGTCACCGACACGGAGGGCAATGTGACGACCTCTACTTACGACATGGGTGACCGCCGTACAGAGGTGAGCCATCCTGCAAGCGGTATCACCAGCTTCACTTATGATGCACTCGGCAAATGTGCTGATCAAGCAGACTGCCAACCTTGCAAAGGAAGGCAAGTTCATAACCTACGATTACGGACTATCAGCGTCTGACGGGTATCAGTTATCCCGACCATCCGGAAAACAACGTCAAATATTACTATGGCGGACGCAACGCCTCCCACAACCGTATCGGCCGACTGATGATGCGTGAGGACGGAACGGGTGCCATCGAATACTTCTACGGCAAGATGGGTGAGGTGACAAAGACACGCCGCACACTTATCGTACCTAACCAGGCGATTGCCACCTACGTTACCCAATGGACTTACGACAGCCACAACCGCCTCCTGGAGATGATCTATCCCGACGAGGAAAAAGTGACTTACTCCTACAACCTTGGTGGCCTGCTTGAGAAAGTCCGTGGTGAGAAGTCATACGGCTATGACTACATCACCAAGCTGGGCTATGACAAGTTCGAGCAGCGCAGCTACCTGAAGTATTGCAACGGTGCGGAGACGTTCTACACTTACGACGACCGCCGTCGCCTGAGCAACCTCGCGGTGAACAGCGGCAACAAGACCATCATGGACAACGACTATACCTTTGATGCTGTCAGCAATGTCCTTTCGGTGGCTAACAATGCCTCGCTTCCTGCCAGCGGCAATGCCGGCGGCCGGATGTCGCATGCCTATACCTACGACGGACTGTACCGTCTCGTTTCCGCTACGGGTACTTATACAGGAGCCGACAGCAAGTCTGCGTCCTACACCCTTGCCATGGGCTACGACAATATGCACCGCATCAAATCGAAGAGCCAGCATCTGACTCAGGACAACGTGCAGTTCAACGGCACGCTCAATGTAGGCTATGACCTGTCATACACATACGGTACTGAAGCCGGTAAGAAATTCCAACTTGCAAGTGTTAAAGATGTGAATTATCGCACGGAAGAGACTCCGGGAGACAATAATATCGAAAACAATCACGTATATTTGTATGACAAGAACGGAAATCTTGTATATGTGAACACCGGACGTATGATGAAGGATGGACATAATGAAGTCGGCACAAGAGAGCGCAAGCTCATCTGGGACGAGGAGAACCGTCTGCTCGCGGTGGACGACAACGGCTTCGTGTCCAACTACTGGTATGATGCCGACGGTGAGCGCACGGTCAAGACTTCCGGCGAAAGCGACCAGGTGTATGTCAACGGAGTCTTCTCTGGCGGCTCCACCAATACCGCGAAGTTCTCGCTCTATGTTAGCCCGTATCTCGTGGCCAACCAAGGCGGCCGTTACACCAAACATATCTACGCAGGCAGCCAGCGCATCGTGTCAAAGGTCGGCGATTTCGCCTCCTACGGCTCTGACCCGCGCCGCATTGAGTATGCAGGTGCCAACACTGACGGTCTTTCTGTCAACTATAAGGCTAAGTATGCGGCACAGCAGCAGGTAATCAAGGACAATTACAAGACCTTTGATGTACCTTACAACGGTACCGACAACGACAACTACGCCGACGGAGAGGGATTCTGCTGCAACGACGGCTCTATGGAGGCGGCGGTTGCTCAGGCACGGAAGGCACAGGCACACGCAGTTGCCAAGTCTTTCAAAGACCCTGACAACTACGAGAACCTGCAGTTCTTCTACCATCCTGACCATCTTGGAAGTTCCAGCTTCATCACCAACCTTGAAGGCGAAGTGGTACAGCACATCGAGTATGTGCCGTTCGGAGAGGTTTTCATAGAGGAGCGCAACAGCGTGTGGAACACGCCTTACCTCTTCAATGCGAAAGAGTTTGACGAGGAGACCGGTATGTACTACTATGGTGCGAGGTACTATGAGCCAAGGTTGAGTCTATGGATGTCAACCGACCCAATGGAAGAAAAGTATCCGGATTATTCAACATATATTTATGCGGCACAAAATCCTATTGCATATTCAGATCCTACCGGTATGGAGATTAGGGGTGTAACTAAAAGTGACGCTGAAGAATTCAAAAGCGATGTTCATTTAATTTTAGGAGATTCGAAGTTTGATAATTTACGTTCTTTGATTTCATTGAAAGGTAAAAAGTTCCAACAAATTCCTGACGCAGCACTGGCAGACGCTCTTGATGGTGTAACTTGCTCAGAAGATGAAATGGCATATATTAGCTTACTCGTCAATACCATTAATTCTAAAGAAGTTCATTCAATAGAATATTTGAAGGATGGAGAAGAAGTTTCATCAAGCGGGTACTCAGATATTAATAAGTATCTGAACAGTATTGACCCTGATAGTAAAATTGGAGATGCATTCAGAAAACGAGAAGAACGTTCTGATGGGTCTACACGCTACTATTACGATGATGCCACCATTCAAACTCTTGGAGGGGAAGGATTCAATGTCCCAACATCTAAAGGATCGCATTCTTTTATTAGGGGTGTCCAAGATAAGCTTAAGGCCGTAACATCTGCACATGAATTATTGGGTCATGGACTACCATCTGCAAGAAAAGAAAGTCCTGTACATAATAATACAAACGCAATTAGAACGGACAATCTTGTAAGGAGATTGCTCAGACTCCCCCAAAGAGATGGATCAGACCATGCCGGAGGAAAAGATATTGTAAGTCCTTATAGTTTGCCTTATACTAAATAACAACAAGCATTCGCTAAACTTGGTATATGTAGAACCATATACCAAGTTTAGCAATACTATATATTAAAGCAATAGGAATATGAGAGAAATTTTGTTTTTTTATATTATGTTCATCGTGGTCGGAAACAGCAAGGTTTTTGCTGAGCCTAATACGGTACAGGGAAACAGAGAATTAGTATCTGCTATTCTCAATAAAATGCCAGAATCTACAACTAACGAGTCGAAAATTGTTTTTGGTATTAAAGAACAATTTTATTTGATAGTTGTCAACGATACCATAGGTACTGAATATTTTGTGACGATTGATACACAAAATAAGAATTTTGAACTGATTCCCGTCAAGTTTAATGATAATGGCAACAGTAGAGGGTCGGTTACTAAATACTTTGCCAATATTCAATATTTGGACGAACCAAATCAGGGAAAAATTGGAAGCAAATTTCAAGCTGGGTATCCCGCATATTTTGCTTTTATAAACGGGAATTGTATTATTAAGGATATGATATTTGACTCAATATCTATACCAAGTCCCTTACCGATTGATTTGTTGGTGTTTCTTAATGAAGAAATTATACGAGAAATTAGATTATGGTATCGACAACTATAATGACTAAATTATAAAATAAAGTAAAATCTAAAATGATGAGCAATCAGGTGTATGTCAACGGAGTATTCTCCGGCGGCTTCACCAACACGGCGAAGTTCTCGCTCTATGTCAGTCCGTATCTTGTGGCTAATCAGGGCGGTCGTTACACCAAGCATATCTACGCAGGCAGTCAGCGCATCGTGTCGAAGGTCGGCGATTTCGCCTCTTACGGTTCTGACCCTCGCCGCATTGAATATGCCGGAGCCAATACTGATGGTCTTTCGGTAAACTACAAGGCTAAGTATGCGGCACAGCAACAGGTAATCAAGGACAACTACAAGACCTTTGATGTACCTTATAACGGAACCGACAACGACAACTATGCCGACGGTGAAGGATTCTGCTGCAATGACGGCAGCTTGGAGGCAGCGCAGTCACGTGTAATGGCAAGAGCAATGAAGAACAACTTCCAAGAAGGCGACTCATACGAGAAGATGCAGTTCTACTACCACCCAGACCATTTGGGTAGCAGTAGTTACATCACCAACCTTGATGGCGAGGTGGTGCAGCATATCGAGTATGTTCCTTTCGGTGAGGTTTTCGTTGAGGAGCGCAACAACATTTGGAATACACCTTATCTTTTCAATGCGAAGGAATTCGATGAGGAGACTGGATTGTATTACTATGGGGCGAGGTACTATGACCCAAGGGTGAGTTTGTGGATAAGTACGGATCGCTTCGAGGAAAAGTATCCAAATGTTACAGCATATAGCTTTACAGCTAATAATCCTATGAAGTTTTTAGATATAAATGGAGATAGTTTGAGAATCGAAGATAAGAAACTGTCTTTATTGTATATTAGTGGAAACTTATATAATCAAAATGGACAAAAATATGATGGTAAAATTAGTGGGTTCATGAAAAAGGCTGTTTCCGCCTTAGATGTAATACGAAAAGGTACAGAAGGGGAAAATATGATTTCTGAGCTTCAGTCATCCACTAATAATTTTATCATTAAAAAAGGACAAAGTAAGTTTACTGCAGCAAATAATCATAAGGCATATAGTAATCAATTTATGAATGATCCATCTGTTGCATCTACAAAAGAAGTATTGCTTAAAGCAGGAATTGATTTATCAGGAGGTTCTGGAGGCGTAATATCATGGAATCCTAATGGTTCTATATTGGCGACTCTAAATGGTGGAACAATTAGTGAAGAAACTGATTTGGCGCATGAAATGTTCCATGCTTTAGATGCCAATAGAGGACTTTTAGACAAACGTTCATACAACGGTTTGGAACGTAGTGAATGGCAGGCTGTATATCGTGAGAATATATTGCGTGGACAACTAAACCGACCTTTAAGAACTTATTATATAACAACAAAAGACCCGTCAGGTAATTATGTTGGGGGCGATGGCCCTTCTATGTTAGCAGGCAAGAATATTCCAATTTTGCCATATTGGTATAAAAAGTAAAATAATTCGTACGATGAAATTGCTTACATATTTCATCGTACGAATATGTTATAATTAAAAACATAGAACAGATGAAAATAAAGTTAACATTATTATATTTTTTATTATTAGTAACATTTTCTGCAATTGCAAATTATAATTTGCCTAAGGAGA
>ENA-OOXM01002905-OOXM01002905.1-human-gut-metagenome-genome-assembly--contig:-NODE-2905-length-10334-cov-2.384765_pt1 | contig 10334 bp, 10 predicted proteins | sample MGYA00241589_ERZ501347 | MGnify/ENA primary metagenome ERZ501347 (study PRJEB25962, sample SAMEA2042832) | human gut metagenome | biome: human gut; feature: human-associated habitat; material: faeces...
CCACCCCATTACAATGGTCCACCTCATGCTGTATTATCTGTGCCGTAAATCCGCTATACTTCCCATGTTGTGGCTTAAAATTACTGTCAAGATAGTCAACCTCTATCTCCTCATATCTTATGCAGGGTCTGACACCATCTAATGATAAACAGCCCTCTTCCGTCTTATATTCGCCTGACTTTTTAGTTATAACAGGATTAATCATTGCAAACTGAAATGGACCTGCTGCCACTGCTATTATTGACTTATTCACACCTATCATATTGGCTGCCATTCCAACACATATTTCCCTGTTTGCTCTTAAAGTATCTATCAAATCTATTACAACCTGCTTGTCCGCTTCTGTCGCAGGCTGTGCCTTTCTTGCAAATATCTGCTTTCCTTTTACAATTTTCTTAACCATAATTATATCTTCCTTCCACAGACATTTAATACTTCCTGTAATTCCATAATGTACTCCTCTTGATAATTATTTTCTTACGCTTATAATAACATAATTCTCTTTTTAGATACCACAATCACGAACCCGCGCTATCACTTTTCCGGACTGTCGGGCATTCGCCCTATCATACCAAAGCCTAACAAAGTACTTTGTGCAAGCACAGCACTTTGTTATTCTTTCGTCTGGCACGGCTCATTGCTTACGCACATTATAGCATAGTTTTTCGGTAATACATATATGAATATATTACCGTCAAAATGCAGGGAATAATAGCAACTACAAGAAGTACCCATACATTTTCAAATGGTGATGTAACTATCAGTGCTATTCCTCCAATTACCATACATTTTCCACCAAACCTGTGTGTATGATACCAGTTATCTGAATTATTTAATGCCCATGGAATACGGAACCCAATTGTGTAGTTTTGCTTTATCTTAGGTATGAAGTTACCCAAAATTATATACAAAACTCCAATAAGCAGAGAGCTAAAAAAGCCAATATCAAACTGATATCCAAGATTATATCCATAAACCATAGCACATGTTACAATAGAAATAAATGGACATATCCATATAACAACAGAAAACATTTTATTGTTAATATTTTTTGCTTTAGGGTCAATATTGGTTGCAATTATACATATCAAATGTGTTGCTAATAATATAGCTGGAAGCCCAATCACTGCAAAAGCCTTAGATGAGTAGCCATCAGGCTGGTTATCAGCTCCCCAGTGCGTTACAACAGTATCAGGTAATTGATTCCACAAAAACAATCCCATAACGATTGGAAGAAGCAATAAAACCAAAGTAAATAATATCATTTTTTTATTTTGTTTAATCATCATGTTTTTCTCCTTTCAATTCACTAATCCATAACATAATCTCCTCAAGCACAGTTGCGTTAAGTTCATAATAAATGAACTTTCCTTCACGTTCATCGCGAATTAAATCAGCATCCTTTAAAACTGACAAATGTCTTGAAATCGCTGCACCTGATATTGAAAAATGATTACCAATCTCACCAGCCGACAAGCGCGAATGTTTAAGAAGATTAAGTATTTCGCGCCTTGTAGGGTCAGCGAGTGCCTGAAGCGTATCCTGTAATGCCAAACTTACACCTCCTTTATTTAACATTTAACTTAAATGTTAAATGTATTATAACATAATATTTATATATTTCAAGCTAAAATATATCTTTATACACAGCAATTTTGTTTGAAGTATGTGCAGATACTAATACAAAACTGCTGTTAGCTATTGAATTATCTACTCTTTCAAACATAAATAACAACTCACCATTCTAACAAGCTGATATAATCTTCTGCAAAAATTCTTCAATAATAAGCAGACAAAGAAAAGAGCGCGACTATTAATCACACTCCCTCATTATAGCATTATTCACCAAAATCAATATCAACTGTGCCATTGGCATACTTCATATATTCAAAAAGCTTAGGTGCTGAAAGAAGTGTAAGTGGATCTCTTTCATGCTCATCATATTCAAACATTTCTGCCACCTGCTTTATCTCCTCATTGGAAATTGAATTCATATATTCTCTTAATTCCATTACCGTCATATTAAAAAGTTCTTCCTGACTCTTCATTGCTTAATTCTCCTTATCTGATATATTATATTGGGGCTTATTATGCATATTCCTATATATACATTAACTATAATAACATTGTACACAAAATATATCATGCTTCTAAAATATGCATACACATTATTTTTCTATTACTTAAAATCTCGTTACCTTTTGGCATTATCATAATAATATTATAGAATTCGTAAATATTTTTCATATTTTTTATATATACACCTTTATATACTATCAATCTCCATACCCCGTATATATTACCTTGCCAGTATTCCATAACTCAGCTGTTTTCTTCGCAGCTTCAAGCTTGTCTTCGTCATTATTATATCTGAATGTTGCTGACTGGCATCCACAATCCAGGCAAGTTACATAAAAACCATGGTCTACTTCCTCTAATAAAGAAGGTCCTAAACACCTTGGGCAATCCTGTAGGTCTATCATTTCATAAATTTCCATAATATAATTCCTTTCTTAACTACTCTATTTTACTTGGTTTTGGTAGAATAAATATTATTATATACCATATTAACCTATATTGTCTAAAATATAATATGAACGTTCTCATCTTCAATAAGTTTTTCAAATAAATCATTATCAATCAATTCTGTAGCTAACACAATAGAATGGTCTTTACGCTCTTTACTATATGTAATCTTGCGGGTATCATTTCTATATTCACCAAGATTATGAATATCTATTTCTCCATTTCTAATAAGCTGGCATAAAATAGCATCATTACTCTTATAAGAAACTGGAACTGGTATTTTATGTTCAAATACTTTTCTAAGATTTTCCTCAGCTTTTTTCTGAAATTCATAAGTATCACTATCCTGAGAATATATTGTTAATACATCTGTTTCCGGATAATACCATGAAACAATCTCAGCTAAAATAGTAATAGATACCTCACCTGCATTTTTCTTTTTTATTCTTCCTGATGATAAAACCTGATTAGATATCGGCCATTCATCATAAAGTTTATTAATCCATTCCTTATAGCTATCCATATCAAGAGGATCTGCCTTTTCTACATATCGGCGCAAATAACTTATAATTCTTCCTATCTGACGCGTTGACGCAAGAACAATTTTATATAAATTGACCTCTTCATTATCAGTTAAATCAGTATATATCTCTTCATTGATACTAAATATAGGATAACCTTTTTCAATCAATTCATGTACGTAATTAACTCTTCCGGCTGCATCATTTATTTCTGCTAATACCCATTTAGGAATTAAAATTAAATCATAATCTTTTAAAATTTCTTCCGACTTCAATCCTTTTGCATATAATATCTGCATAAATGATATTGAAGAAGTGTCTAAAATAGCTATATGGCTCTTATTCTCTATTTTTATAATCTCAGGTATCTCTGTCATCAGCTTCTCCTTATTATCATAGATATCTCTGTCATAATATTTTTCAAAAATGCCTCATTATCCTTATGATAATTAAGTTCAGGATTGTTTTCCATACTTTTCTTTATTTTTTCCTGCAATGAAGACGTATTTATTACATAAGATGGCGTTACAAGACTATCATCCAAACCCAGCATCTGAAATTTCTCTGCTAAGTTATCAAATTGTAAATCAAACACTTCTTTAATCTTATAACATAACTCTTCATTCTTACTTTGAACAGCATACTCATACAATGAAACTAATACAGATTTATAAGGTGCCTGAAATGTTGCCATACAATAAAATATTTTTGAAATAAAATCCATTTTAGTAAGTTCTGCATAGTATCTTTCTACACCATTTAATAACATACAGGCTGCAAAACATTCCGCTTTTCGTTCTTCCAACATATTATCAATTTCAATAAAGTGGTTAAAAGAAACCTTATCAAATATTAAATGATATATCTCATGCCAGGCTGTAAAATACTGATTAGCCCTTGGTAACGCCGTGTTCAATACAGGAATATACTTTCCATCTTTAACAAATATTGCCCCACTCCAGTATTTATCTTCTATCGGCATCTGAATTAAGCCAAAACCTTTAAGAATTAATAATGCAAGTTGTGGTGGTGATGCAACTTGCATTATTTCTGGATTTGACCGTAGCTTAATCGCCTGACTCAATACTTCTTCCTTAATTTCTGAATTCTTTTTTATAACCATATCTATATTTTCAGCAGTAATCAATTCACTCATAAAATTATATCTCCACTTCGCAATGATTAATATCTGACAAACATTCTTTTAACACTATGCATCTTTTAATAATATATTGCACATAAATCAATAACATCTAATAATAAGTCATACTGTTTCTTAGCTAAATCACTCATTTTATGATTTTCAGGCGTATTCTGTGAAAATACTGCTGTATTAATATTTTTTGCTGATGTGGAATGATAAAACATCAATTCTTCCACCGACATATTTAACATTTTCAATATCTTCTGAAGATGACGATCAAAAGTGCATTTATTATCTATATTTCCATTTAACAATTTATCAAGTGTAGGTCGCGATATATCTGCCTTTGCAGCAAAAGAAACCTTGGTATATCCTTTATCACGGATACAATCTTTTAACTTAGATGCTACCAAATCCCTTTTTACAAATAATTCATCAAACTTCATTGTAATACCCCCTTTCATTTTCTCATATTTATTATATACACGAAGCTAAAAATTATCAATACGATTGTAAAAACTTTTTTTACATTTAACAATCAGGCATTATCAACCACTACCTATCAAATCCCAGTAAAGATTTTATATTTCATCAAAATCTTCCAGATTGGCTAACTCGAAATTCATTTGCACTACATATGTAAAAAAAGAGTGTGATATTTAACCACACTCCTTAATAATTACTTTTAAAAGAGTTTCATGCTGGTTGTCAGCCTCGATACCCAGTTAAGACATCTAGTGATATGGAAAATTATCCTGCTCCATCTGCAGCCCAACTTTTAACGATGCTCTTACATCGAGAACATTTCTGCTACTAACATTATTATACTCAACTTAATTAAAAAATCAACGCAAATTATCATTTTTCATCTAAAATTTTTCATCTAAAATTCCACTTTTTCACCTACTTCTAATCTATCCTTTAACTCCTGCAAACTATCCTCTATTTTATCAACATCTATAAAATATAAATTTACTGTAGTTCCGTCTCCACTTTCAAACCTGATAGGCTTATTATTTCTCATTTCATCATTTACTGGATATAAAAGCCATATCTTAGAAGTACCATATTTCTTAGAATAAGCATACATCTGATACATATCTTGTTGTGAAATGCCATAATTGTTTTTTTCATTATTAACCAAGCTTTTCCATTTAGTATCTAAAATCACTATGCGTTCGCCTTTCTTAATGACAATATCTGGTCTAATGGCAAATTGACGCCTTGGTTCCATGAAAAGATAATGTCCCATATCCTGACATGATACAGTCCAGCCTTCTGGGCTCATTACTTTCTTCATTTGCTGTGCAACATAACTCTCATATATTGATTCCATCGGGAATAACAATGCTCTTGATATTGTACTTCCTGAAAATGTTGTAAAACTTTTATTCATCAAAAACACTTTTGACCACTGCATTAGCACTTCGTATTCCTTTGTATTTCTGTTAATTACAACCTGTGAGAAATCTTTTGTATAATTGACAGAAGCATCTACCATTTCAAATGCTGTTAGTAACTGTCTTATTTCTTTTGAATTTTCTGCACTTGTTGTTAATCTCTGCAACTTTGCGAGTGTAGCCTTTACAAGACGGTTTTCTGCACGATTCGGATGAAATTCTTCATAGGAAACGTAAAAACGCTCTTTATGTGCTAAATTTAGTCTCACATTCTCGCTTACAAGTAGTTTTCCCTTATAATAACGTAAGTTATCTTCCTGTTCAACATAATTTAACTTTATTCCCCGCTTTACCAGTTGTCTTACTTCCTGTAGATACATATTAATAAACAGTTCATACAAATTCATCTGAGCTACATTTAAAGAAGATTCATTAAACACTTTACAAGGAAAATCTTTCATACTGCAAAGCATCTTAAGAAATACTCTCTTCGTTTTCACATTTTCTTCGTCTTCCTCTCCAAATGCTATCTTAGGAAGCACTTGAATTTGAAAACCATTCTTAAGCTGAATCAACCCAACATAATTTTTTATAGTAATGATTTCTCCGACATTACGCCTGTAACCAATTTTCATAAAATCAAGTGCATCTGCACTATCCGCATCTCCAGTAAATTCATGGATAAACGCTACCAGATTATCAAACTCCTTCTGATTCAGATACTTGTATTTTTCATAATCTTTATAATCCTCATTACAAATAATAGTGTCAAATTCTTTCACCTCAAATGGTTTATCCACGTTATCACCACACTTTACAAAATTTCTTTATAACTATTAATATTTTCAAATGCTTTAGAATTGATTGAATATTTCTTTTCTGGAAGATCAATAACATCTTCCACATTTCCTTTAAAAATATTCTTTGCTACAACTTTTTCATCAATAATAATTTTCAAGCTGTCATCGCTCTTCGCATTATCCCCCAGAACAAGCTGTATCTTCTGATAATCTTCATAGAAATATTCCTGTAATAATGGAATTACAGACTTTTCAAAAATAGACTGTAACTTTTCAAGTGTTGCATCATCTTTGAGGTCCGTAAAGAAAGCGTGTCCAATAGTGTGCTCCCTGTCATATAAGAACTCGATTCTTTCATTAATTTTATCAAGCATTGCTGCCACATCTAAATCCTCTACCTTATCTGCATGAATTTTTCTAAGTACATCAGAGTCCGGCATCATCTCAACAAATTGAAATCTTCTCCGAAGAGCTGTATCCATCAACGCAATCGATCTATCGGCTGTATTCATTGTTCCTAAAATATATACATTAGATGGCACACTAAATTCATCACCTGAATACGGCAGTATAGCTGAAGCTGCTTCAGGCATCCCTGCCCTTTTTGTACTTTCAATTAATGTAATCAATTCACCAAATATTTTTGATATATTTCCTCTGTTAATTTCATCAATAATAAATACATATGGCTCAGTATTTTCTTCAATTACTGTGCTTTCTATATCTGTACTTGTACGAGTAATACTTTTCGCATTGTCACAAAACTTCTTAAACACTCCAGGTTCTATTGTATATCCAATGTCATGCTTATTTTCATCAATAATTGGTTTAATCCCCTCTATAAATTCTTCATATCCATATGACTGATGAAATGTAGTAAATGATATTCTTCCAGCCTTCTTTAATTCGTTATATCTTGACATAACTGCATCGTAATCTGTAAGTTCATCTATCGGCTTTCCGTCACAAATTGCAACAGCGTATATAACAGAATTATATGTCTTACCCGTTCCAGGAGGACCATATAATATTAAATTCTTATCAAACTCTTTATCTAATTCTTTCATTTCCTGAAACGCCCCTCTTCCCTCTAACATTTTAATCGCTTCCATCAAAGGCTCTCTTATCTTATAACTAAATACCCCTTCGTCACTGTCTTCCATGGCTCTCCCATAGAATAGCACCGACCAATACTGATTTTTACCGGACTCCCTTATGTATAATGGACATTGCGTTTCCTTATACACTGCCCTAGCTACATTGATTGCATTCGTATTATAATGTGCTGCGCTATTTCCATATTTATTTGCTATCTGCTTGCAGCTTCCTGTTCCACCCATTATGTACAAATAATAAAGAATGTCTAACCATACACGTTTTACAATATTCTCACTGTCAAGAATTCTTTCATATTCTTCTGCTGTAATCCCAGGATTATATTCATTAAGACTTGGATAATAATCAGTTGCTCCTAAATAGTCAATATTAGTGTGTTGTCCTGCTTTTCCAATCTCCCACGCCGTAATATCAAATATCCTATAATTTTTCACAGTAAAATATTTATCACGAAATACCTTAACAATTCTTACATTTTTGATATATGTACATAGTTCTGTTTTACGTTTAATATCAATATTGAAATACACATAAATATTGTCAAATCCCATATTACTATTAAAAATAGGAAAAGTCATAGGTTTCAAACAATGAAGTACCATAGATGCTGATGCAGCTCGCATTCCGTGAAAGCCCTCATTTAATGTCCGTTCACATCTATTAAATATTTCCTCATCATTAGAAAGGCCCTTAATATCAATACACATTTGAATAAAGTCTTTTGGTGAGTGTTCGTCTGTTTTATTTTCAAATGTATAAAATCCCGTTCCGAACATACCAAAGTTAGCATCGTTCTCCTTATTATTGGCATATTCTCCACGTTTTGCCCTCTCTCCAAGTTCATCCAACAAGTTTTTCAATCTGTTTTTTTCGCTATCAGGAAGGTGACTAGCATCTATTGTTTTCTTTTTTGCATCAAATCCATGTTTCCAAGTTCCCACGCACATAAGATATACTAAATTCAAATCCCTATAATCACATACAGATAAATCTCCCATTATTTCATATGAATTTATAACCTCTCTAATTAATTCATATGTTGCATCGTGAGTATCTGGTTCCATTTCATCTGCGTGAAGCAATTCCTGAACAATATCTAAATACTCTTTTAATTCCGATGATACTCTCACTGGCCCAAGTGGCGATTTAAAACTATGTTGTTCTAATCTACTCTTTTCAAACAATCCTGTTGAAAATTCTTCAATCATTTCCAGCTCCATATATCGCCCATTTGAGCCATCAAATTCATCTGACTTATTAAATTTACTATCATCTATAGTTGGTACTGCTTTATTGACAGCATTTACTTTACATTTAACTTTTATAGTGCGAACCGTATTTGAAACGTATATGTAAACAATATCTCCTACAACAATATTGGCACTTTGTGTCCAATCTATTGAACCTAACTCCTGAAAGGCTCCAATAACATCATATTTATCTGGATTACACGCAATAATCCATTCCGTATTATTTTCATTGTCTTCTTTTGGGTTAGCCAAACATATCACCTCAATTCAAAAAAAATATACAATCTCTTGATTTTTATTTTATCATATTTGTGCAGGGTTTACATCTACATTCTTTAAACTATAAACTTCTTTACCAACCTCTACATCACAAAAAACCGCCAGCAGAAATGCCATTCCCAACATTTCCACCAGCGGTTTTTATAATTTTAATTCAAATTAAATTATCAACATCCAATATCAAAGCACCCAAGCAATCCTGTCCTACCTGTCCGGCTCAAAATCTGCTTATCCATCCGGCCAGTACTAAAGAATTACCCGATTACCCAGCAATTAATTCTGCTTATGAATAATCTTCTTAGGACACTTCTCAGCACACTTGCCACAGCCAACACACTTAGTCTGGTCGATGTGTGCGATATTGTTCTCTACAGTGATAGCACCATACTCACACTGCTTTGTACATAACATACAGCCGATACATCCAACTGAACATACCTGCATAACATCCTTACCCTTGTTCTGTGAAGAACAGTTAACTGCATAAGATGCCTTGTATGGAATAAGTTCGATAAGATGTCTTGGACATGTAGCAACACACTTGCCACAGGCCTTACATTTTTCCTTATCTACTACTGCAACTCCGTCCACAATATGGATTGCATCAAACTCACAAGCCTGTACGCAGCTTCCTAAACCAATACAGCCTGAAGCACACATCTTTCCACCTTTACCTGGTACTAATGCAGCACTTAAACAATCCTTAATACCTGAATAATCAGATACAGGTGTCACTTTATCACATGTTCCCTTGCATTTCACAAAGGCTGTATAACGTGTACTTGCCTGTGCTTGCTGTCCTAAAATAGAAGCAATCTTTGCACCTACTTCATTGCCTCCTACAGGGCATTGATTACTAGGTGCTTCTCCTTTTGCAATCGCATGAGCTAAACCATCACAACCTGGATAACCGCAGGCACCGCAGTTATTACCTGGAAGAGCAGATCTGATTTTCTGTTCTTTTTCATCTACAACAACCTTAAACTTCTCACTCGCAATACCAAGAACTATTCCAATAAATAGCCCTATCAAACCAACAAGGAGAGTTGCAATCATAATTGACTTCATGTTCATTCTCCTCCTTTAAATCAAGCCTGAAAAGCCAATAAAAGCAATGGCCATCAAACCTGCAGTAATCAATACAATAGGAGACCCTTTGAAGCTATGAGGAATATCATTATCTTCTATTCTTTCTCTAATTCCTGCAAGAATAATAATAGATATAGTGAAGCCTACAGCTGTTCCAAAACCAGCGACAACACTTGTGATGAAATTATAATGATTTTGTACATTCGTCA
>ENA-OOXM01002910-OOXM01002910.1-human-gut-metagenome-genome-assembly--contig:-NODE-2910-length-10319-cov-1.993667_pt1 | contig 10319 bp, 9 predicted proteins | sample MGYA00241589_ERZ501347 | MGnify/ENA primary metagenome ERZ501347 (study PRJEB25962, sample SAMEA2042832) | human gut metagenome | biome: human gut; feature: human-associated habitat; material: faeces...
ACTACATCATTCTGCTGGAGGTAGTAGTAAGGAGATACGATGATGTCGGCATCGTTCAGGTTCAGCGGGATAACCTGGCGGTTGCCTTGCGCGTCTTCACGGATCAGTTTCACTTTGTCGCGTTGTCCGTATACGGTCATGTCCCCTGCCATAGCCAGTGCTTCCATGATATTTACTTTTTCATTGGTGATGGTGAATGTACCGGGGCTGGCAACTTCTCCCATCACAGAGATTTTGTAGTTTGCCATGCGTACATTTACAATAGGGTCTTCTTTGATATAGGTCTTCAGTTTCTCCTTTATCATATTTTCCGCCTGGCTTTTGGTAAGGCCGCCGATGTGCAGTGTTCCCAAAACAGGGAAATCAATGTTTCCGTTATTGTCTACCAGATACTGTTGTAAAGATGGTTGGCTGGTAAGGTTTTTGCTGTTTGCCGTGATAGGGGTGGCTACCGTCAGATTAAAGGGAATGGCGGCATCGGGATCGCTGGTATTCACCGTGATAGTCAGCAAATCTTTAGGCATGATGTGTGCATCATACAAGGGTGTTTTGACATTTGCCATGTCCAGATACTCGGACCCTTGCAGGTAAGGTACTTTTTTGTAGGCGCTGCAACTACATAGTAGTAGTGAAACCAGCGCGAATAGGGTAAATTTCAATCTTCTCATTTTTTGGCTCTCTATTAATTTTAATTCTCTATTTTGAACTTAATAAGCTTGCTTGTCTTTGCGTAGCACATTTGCCACGGTTTTGTACATGATATAAAGGTCGAGCAGGAAAGACCAGTGCTCCATATACCATATATCGGCTTTCACACGTCCTTCCATGTCTTCCAGCTCACGGGTTTCGCCACGGAAACCGGTCACCTGCGCCCATCCCGTGATACCGGGCTTGATGAAATGGCGGACCATGTATTTATTGATTATCTTGGAATATTCTTCCGTGTGTTTCAACATGTGAGGGCGTGGTCCTACAATGGACATATCTCCCAGCAATACATTGATGAATTGCGGAAGTTCGTCAATATTGGTCCGGCGCATGAAATCGCCGAATTTGGTTTTTCTAGGATCATTGAGGGTAGCCTGTAAGGTGTCCGATTCCTTGTTCACTTTCATAGAACGGAATTTATAACACCAGAATTCTTTATTATTCAATCCATTACGTTTCTGACGGAAGAATATGGGGCCCGGAGAAGTGATTTTAATGGTCACTCCTACAATAAGGAATATAATGGGGAACAATGTGCATAAAAAGAGTGATGAGAAGGCTACATCGAATATACGTTTTATCAGCCTGTTTTCTATTTTTCCCAAAGGTTCCTTGCGGATGCTGAGAATGGGGACACTGCCTATCATTTCAAAGTACATACGGTGGCGCAGGTAGTTGCGCACATTGGGCACACTGTAGAAATGTATCAGGTTGTTTTCGCAATAATTAATGACCGGCACGATACATTCGCTTAATGCTGAGGGCAGGCAACAATAAAGTTGGTTCACTTTGTTTTTTGTCAGGTAATCAATGGTTTGCTCCGGCTTTCCCAAATAAGTACAACTGGCAGGGAACTTGGCATTGGGGGTTGTGTCGAAGTATCCCAGTACCCGGTATCCGGTAGTGGCGTCGGAGGTCATTTCATGATAAAGTTCGGCTATATTTTCGGTGCTTCCCAAATAAAGGACGGTACGGAAATTACCTCCGCGGCTTCTGTATAGCTGTATGCAGAAACGGAAAAGCAGACGATAGAAAGTGATGCAGAGGAAAAGTAGAATGAAATAATAGACAAAAAAGCGATTGGAGTATATTTCAAGTTCTGATAGTACAATTAAGCTTGTTGACAATAGGGAGAAATAAAAAACGTTACGGAGTGCCCGGAATACAATTTGATCGGCACGGGCTCCTCGTCGATGTAATATGACACCTCCTGAGATAGTGCACGCAAAATAGCATACGCTGAATAGAGTTAGAATTTGGGGTAAAGTGCCACTGTAGGCCCTCTCCCCAAACAACTCGTTCCATATTGAATTAAATGAGATGAAAAGTACATTCAGAATGACTAAATCTCCTAGAATGACTGCTAATTTAAGTGCTTTATTAAATCTCTGAACTTGTATCATAGGTTAAATTTTTTAGATGTCAGATCTATATTATGTTTTTAAAAGGTGTGTTTTAAATATGTCACTTTTTTTCTTTTTAATATCCTTCTGTTACTTCGTAAGTAACAGAACGTGAATTAATGGATTAGTTGTATAATTAATATTCTGTCGTTTTATAAATATATATAAGAGATAACTATGTGAAATATAGTGAATTTATTGCATTGCGTTAATAGTAAAAAGCGCAATGTGTGTTGTTGTATTTCTTTGTTCTCCTTCGATTTGATAATTGTTCATATTATTATTACTTTTTATCTATTATATAACCTTTTTAATTAAAATCTAGAAAAAAGCTGTGCCTTTATTTGTTTGCTATCAGTTAATTGTCTATTTTTGCCCTCCAAATAAGATCTGTTACTTACGAAGTAACACAATATAAATCTATTGATAATTAGAATTTTATCTATTTATACTCTCTTTTTCCCATTATTTGAAACGTATAGAATTATCGCATCATTAGCTTTCTTTATTTCTTCATTCTTGAAATTTTTCAAATATGTTTCTGTAACTTTCACTGACGAGTGTCCAAAAGCCTCACATATTAATTGTTCGGAGAAATTACAATATTTGGCAAGGGTGGCCCAGGTATGCCGAGTAGTGTATGAACTGACCTTGGTTGCCACTCCGCATTTTTTCGCCAATCTGCCTAAATTGTAATTCATGGTTCGTAGTGCCTGCTGATACTCTGTATATAGATCCTCTCCGGTTTTTGTTCCACTGAGGATGGGAAAAAGGTAGGGAGAGTCCTGATTGGTATTTTGATATTTGTTTATCAGCTTCATTGCTGTTATCGGAATATCAACAATCATTTGCCCACCTGTTTTATATCGGCGATAAGAAAGTGTGTTGCCTTTCAAGTCGCTTTTGTGAAGATGGGCCAGATCAACAAAGGGCATTCCGCGTAATTGAAACATTAAATTAGCCCAAACTCTGCATCGTATCAAATCTTCCGGTAGTTTCTTTAGAGGAACCTCGTTTAGTAACTTGTTTATCTCTTCTACTTCTAATGCGCGTTTTATATCGTTTTTCACGCCGGTGTAGACATGATGAAATAAACGGGAATTCTCGGTTATTATTTTTTTATCCACTGCTTTGTTATAAGTTGCACGCAATGTCCGCATATAGGTGGAAACAGTATTCCAACTTAGTTGCTTGTCACGCAGGTAGGTTTCAAATTCTTTCAGATTGGCTCTGTTGAGCTGGTGAAAGTAAATAACCTCACATCCACAGAATTCACTGAATGCGTTCAAGGTGCTTTGATAAATGTGAGCCGTACCATAACGTTTCTCGTCTTTCAGTTCATCAATCGTTTTGTTCATAAACTCGTTGAATTTTTTTTTATTTCTCATAATGTTCCGTTTTATAGATTTTACAAAATAAGTTGTTTTCTTAACGGAATCGAATATAGGTTGAAATGTTCGAATTAGAAAGGTTATTTATCTAATTCTGCATTATTTATACGTATCATCCATCCGTTTACTTTCATTTGTAAACATATATAAGGTTGCTGCGGATCATTTGTTGAGTCAAGAAAAAATATCAGATTATAGCGGTCTTGCCTGTCAAGATATTCTTGTGGAGGCATATAGGTTGTCTCGACATTACGTGACAGGAGCAGATATTGTGTAAGCGGAATATCGAAAATCTCTTTTCCACTAGGTTGATAGATTAACCGTAGACGGGTATCGTCATTTTCCATCAGTCTCAATGTATTCATTCCGGCATGTACTACCTGTATGTCTTCCAAATTGGCGCTTTCTTGCATAAAGGGGAGATAACAGGTGGAAACGGAGTCTATCGGAGTGTTCCAATGATCCATGCATCCGTTGCCGGCAGTCAGTTCCAGACGGAAATCATCTGTATCCAGCGGGACGGCCGACTGACTTTGCAATATGCAGCTCAGAATATTCGTGTTTTTAGTAAGAGAGAGAGCCAAAACCTGATATTCGCCGCTGATATGCACGTTGTCCAGCCGCCCGTGGAATAGAGATGAAAGTTTTTCGGATTGTTCTCCCGCCTCATTGCGTAATAGTGTCAGTGAAGTGGGAGTATGTTGATAATGCGAGTCCGACAAACCTGCCCAAACCAGAAAGGTGTAATCTCCCTGAGGCAGGGAGGGGACTTGGATTATACATTCATTTTGATGGAATGTAAGACTGTCTACTTCCTCCCGGTCTATATAGTTTCCTTCCTGATCGAGAATAAATAGCGTGACATCTTTTACCTGGGTGGTCACGGCATCTACATTCAGCATATTATAGGTATAGGATAACTTTAACCAACAGCCTGTGGGACAATCGGATTGGTCATCGTCTACCCAGGAACATGCACTACAGAAAAGAGTACATAGGGCGAAGAGGATAGTAGCAGTTTTACTCATTGTTTTTCTATTTTGAGACTGTTTTATTCAAGGTCGGCATCTTGGTCACGGACAATCCACGGATATACTCCGAATTCTACGTCCAAGTATGCTTTGTATTCGTCCGGATCGGGTTTGGTATCCGGAGTGCCGGGACCCAGGTTCTTGATGTTGGTAATATTGACAGAATAAATATTGTTACGTACAATACCGAATTCCATTACGCCCATTGTGGTAGGATCGCCGTTATCAAGATGTTTGATCCAATAGTTGTAGAAGGTGGAGAAATTACCTTCATTCTTGGTGAAACGGGTAATCTGCTTGGCTGCCAGGTCTGCATCGCTGGATGCTTCTGTCAAACCATCAATATTGGCATCACCATGTTCACCCACAGCCGCCAGCGTGGTGTAGAATTTATAGTTGAAATAGTACAGTGTCTTGAACACGAGCGGGTCTTCTACCGACTTGCCGTCAGTGCCGATGGTCTGTGAGGCTTCCGGAGTGAATGTACCTTTCAGCATGATGCCGGTGGTGTACACCGTGTTCTGTGCCGGACGGAACATACAGTTTTCAAGACAATACATGGAAACGTACGTTCCTGCATCGGCCAGACCGGACCAATTGCTGTCTGTTTGTTTTGACAGGTGGTTAGTGTAGAATGAACCGCCTGTGAAACTGGTAGTAGCTCCTGCTACGGTCTTGTCGAAGAAATAGGGATCGATAAGATAACCGTTGTTGTCGGCTATGTTACCGAAATTTCCTGCTTCCACGCTGTAAGATGACGGAGCAGACGGAGTTTCAGGAGCGTTATCCAGTGTAGCGACATGACGGAAAGTGTAGAACTTGTTTGCCAGATTGATGAATTTGTAGTTGTTCAGCCGGACTGTGGCGTAAGTCACTCCCTCAGGAGTCTTCAACGTGTAGATTTCCTTGCTGTCATTTCTGACCATCAGTTTGGCAACGGCACGTTCCAGATTGATTCTGACGTGTCTGGTGTCGCTCTTTTCGGGAGATTCTACGGCAATGTTCAGATTGGCCGAGCCACGGTTGGACATGATGAATCCCTTTCCGGGTACGCTGGTTATCATACCGTTTCCATAAGTGGTGGCGTCAATCTGTCCCAATAATGTTGATTCCTGGCCTATTTCTTTTTCGATGTCAAGGTTTTGTGTACCGTTTGCTACGGCAAGGATGTCATAGTTGCCCGGTTTTAATATGATTTCCTTGTTGCAAGAATAGATGATGGTTTGTCCTTCTTGGTTGTTCTCTTTGCTGGAGATACCCAATTCATTTTGATCTACGTCGAGGGTAGTAACGAAATTCTTGCTGGAAGAATCAAACAGATAGAGTTTCACATTGCTCACTTTGTATTCTTCGGCAGTACCGTCTTCATAGACTCCAGAGTCTTCGGCGGAAGCGGCACGGCTGCCGTTAGAAGAGTTAGGGACTACAAATGAAATCTCCATGTTGCCTCCTTTGGCTCCGGAAATCGGATTGTCTCCATTTCCTGAGGGGACATCTGCATCATTAATACATCCTGCCATTGCAGCTGCAAGAGCGAAGGATAATAATAATTTTTTGTTCATAATGTAAAAATGTTTTTAGTAAAAAAATATGATTAGTAAATCTCATGTAATATCTTCAGGTTTTCACCTGCTTGGGGCAGTCCTGCCTCTTCCGCTTTGTGCAGCAGGTTCTCCGCTTCGGTATAGTTCCCGTTCAGCATTTGCATGATGCCTTGCAAAAGGGTCTTTTCGGGAGTCTCACCGGCTTTGTCCAAATAGAGTGAGGCGCCTTTTGTATCTCCCTGTGAGAGCAGGATGCAAGCTGCATTGAGATTGGCAACGGGATGTTCCGGATTAAGCAGAACGGCCGTCATGAAAATCTTATTGTATTCCGGACTGCCGGCAGGGTAGGTCCGGGCTATGCGGAACATCTCTTCAATACTCAGATTCTTGGGGTTGCTTTCGAAAACCTGCTTGGCCTGCTCTACCGTAAACGGACGTACCACATAGTGGATGGTATAGTCTGAATGACGGAGACCCGGGAACCAGTGTTGCAGGATGAAACGGAACTCTTCGGGATAACGTTTCCGTATTTTCCGTTCTTTCTCATCGGGGCTGTTTTTGCTCTCCGCAATATGTAACAGTTCCTCGCGATGGGAAATAACGGTATCGGTCAGCAACTTGATAAATCCGTCCCAGTCTTCGGGGGTGTAATGGGTGGTAAACAATGTATCATTGAAAGAATATTGGCTGCATACATAGTCTTTCAGGGTCTGGGTCCGTTCCCGTGCCAGACGCTCGTTGTTTGAGTAGGGACCTTCGGGAGAGGCGTATCCATGAATGTCAATATGTGAAATGACTACATTGGTATCGTTTTTTATCAAGTCGATACTGCGTTTTATCTTTGCCAGTTCGGCCGGATTGTTTCTGTATTCGGGATAGATGGTTGTTTCGTTGAGCGGGAAGTCCAGATAGGCACGTCCGCTTTCTTCACGCAATTTCCTTTCTTCCATCTGCGGAGTGATAAACGCTACGTGCGGATGGATATCGGGAAGCATATTCAGGCGGGTCAGATAGGTGGAGTCTGTATGGCGGGGGACTCCGCATCCGCATTCTTTTTCGATGAGATGCAAGGAGGCATGCTTCATCCAATGGGTGAAGGGGATGCTGCGCAAGTAGTGTACGCTTTGTTTCCGGTCATTGCGGCGGCGTAACTCTTCATAGTCTTTTTCCTGCCGGCCGGTTTCACGTTGGAAGAAAATATGTTGTTTACGACCGTTCACATAGATGGCGGGAAGCTGGATGAAGTTGTCCAGGCTGTCGCTGAGCTGGGGAACCAGTATGACTGATTCGTTAGAGGGAATCTGTCTGGTAATGTCTACTTGCATGGACACTACCAGACTTTCTCCCATCCGGTAGAGCCGGGAGGAGGCGATGTAAATCGAACTGTCCCGTTCTGCCGGCTGCGCTGATGAGCAAAGCGTAGGAAAAATAAATGATATAAAATAGAATAAATATTTCATGGCTCTTTAGTTAAATATGTAAACTATACTCAGGGATGCTTTGGAGGGGCCGAAATAGTGATAATGGCCTTTTTCCAGTAATTCGGCACACACGTCAGGGCATTTATATTTCTTATAATCGATATATTCATACCCTACACCGACGGAAACTTCTATATTCCAGTGGCGGTTGAGCATGATGTGGTATCCGTAACTTATGCCTCCACCGGCCAGCCAGCCTGCATATCGGTGCTCTTTCAGCCAGGGGAAGAGCCCGAAAGGCATCTTTTTCCCTCCTACGTTGAACTGCGCTCCGTTGAGATAGGCTCCCCAAAAACTGCCGTTGAATTTCTGGCAAGTCCAGTAGCGGTATTCAGGTTGTATGAGCCAATATTTGTTGACATATCCTTCCGAGCGTTTCCACGGACGTATGCTGCCGGACAAATCGAATGTGGATTTGGGGCCGAAGGCATATTCCACACCGGCATTCAGCGCACCGTTGGCGGCGGAAAGCAGGTTGCTTTTGACAGCCGTTTTCTGTGCGGAAACGGAAAGGGCGCCGCCGAGCAGAAGACAAGAAAGGATATACCGGGTTTTCATATTTTATTGTATATTGGTTTGATTGGATTCAAAGAATATTTTCAGGTTATAGGTGGCTTCTTCCGAGCCTTCGGCTTTGGCTGCTTTCAGCAGGCGGATGCCTTCGTAGGTGTTGTTGCACAACAGTTCGTAGGCTCCACGGCAGTTCTTGTAGGCAAGCGTTTCATGGGAAGCCATTTGCAGATAGCGGCCGGCTGCCTGTGTGTTGCCCCGTTCGATGGCGGCAGCAGCGGCGTTGAGGTTGGCAACGGGGCTTGCCGGATATATCTTGACACTAATATCTATGATTTTGTAGAACTGTTCCGGAGTGTTCTTGTAGCTGATGGCTACGGTGTAAAGCTCGCGTAACGAAAGCATCTGCGGATTGATTTCGGCTATGACACGCGCTTCGTCCAGACTGAAGTTCAGCTCTTTCTGGTTGCGCTCATCGGTGGCATCGCTTTCGGGAGATACGTAGCTTCCCTTGAAATACGGTTTGGCAGAGGGTGCGGACGGAGCAGGGGAAACAGGACGGTGTTCCGGAACAACGGGGGCAGAGGGTGAGGCTGCTGCCATAGGAGCTTCCCGGTTCCTGTCCTGTTGGGGAACGAAATTATCTGTTACTTTTGCTATATGGGTTGCTTTGTCCGGAATGGGGATATTTTCACTTTGTACTTTCTCTCCGTTGCCGTTGATGACTTCCTTCTTGAGGTTCAATGTGGCGAACTGTACCCAGTCGGCTGCCGGGAGGGAAGCACGGTAGTGGATAGTCTGATCGCTGTCTGTCAAGGGGATAGCGGTAAATACGGGAGTTACATTCGCTTTGCCTCTTCGTTTGTTGAGCGCCAGGGTGCGGCGGTATAGCCGATGTGCACGTTCTCCGTTGAGCAGAATTTGAGGTAATTCTGCAGTGTGGGTTCCGTCTGTGAGGACAGGGGTGAGACGGATATGGCTTTTGGTGTCCATCTGGGGAACATTGAAGGTCATTTTCATGGACACTGTGGCAGAGTCCTGTCCGAGAGTAACGGAGGGAGGCAGGATATCAAGTTTCAGGTTTTGTGCAGTGGCAAAGGTGCCGCATAATAAAAGACTGAATAGTATGTTTGTCTTGAGTTTCATGACTGATAGGGTATATTTGCTTTTATATTTATTGAATGAAATAAATGAATGATATGCCTAGCTGGGTAGGTCCGACATAGTTGGAGTGGGATTTCTCAATGAGTGCGTCTCCTTTGGCGGGACCGTATTTATCATAGGTGAGATGGGCGTATCCGACAGATATGCTTGCTTCAAGACTCCAGAATGTGCTGAGCAACCATTGGTGTCCATAGGTAATGCCGCAACCTATCAGATTACCCTGATAACGGTTGTTCTTGACCGTGGTGAAAGGAGTGGTTCCACCGAAATTGTATTGGGCGAAATGGGCTTGCACCCCGAAAAAACTTCCTATGAATGTTTCATTGAGCCACCAACGGTATTCGGACTGGATCAGAATGTGCTTCATTTTTTTGTTTTCTCCCAGATTCCAGGGATTATAGTTGACACTCAGATTGAATGAATGGGTGTCGTCACACCTTATTTCTCCTCCCAGGTTGAGAGTGCCGGTAAGGTCATAAAGAACATTGCTTTTTACAGCGATACTTTGAGCCGGGGCTATACGCGGAGTCATAACTGCCAGCATGATTGCTATTATAAATAAGTAAGAATGTCGCATTGTCAATATTTTTGTTTTGTTTTTTTTCTGTTACTTTAGAAGTAACGGAAGGGAAGGAGGGAGGAAAAAAAACATCTCTTTTTTATGATGACGGGCAATGCGGCGTACCAGTCGGCTGATGCGCCAGAACAGGAACAGTCCGGCCAGGAGGATGACACCGGTCTTTTTCAGCTTATCCAGAGAAAGCTGATTGCTGACGAAAACGACCTCGGGGTGGTTGCCCTCGGCATCCTCACGGGTGACGACCAGGCCGTTTTTACGGCCCCAGTAAAAGTGGATGGGATTCTTTTTCATAGTGATACACTCCTTTTTATTTTTACTCAGTTACAGAGTGACTGTCATCAGTATAGCATCTTCTGTGGGCGAGGTATAGTAGTTTTTGCGGCGGCCCACCGGTACAAAATCATGTTTTTGGTAAAGAGCAATGGCAGGGGCATTGGTTTCCCGCACCTCCAGCGTAACGGTGGCAAGGCCAAGGCCTTTGGCCCGGCGCAGCAGCTCATAGGCTTT
>ENA-OOXM01002911-OOXM01002911.1-human-gut-metagenome-genome-assembly--contig:-NODE-2911-length-10318-cov-2.536295_pt1 | contig 10318 bp, 9 predicted proteins | sample MGYA00241589_ERZ501347 | MGnify/ENA primary metagenome ERZ501347 (study PRJEB25962, sample SAMEA2042832) | human gut metagenome | biome: human gut; feature: human-associated habitat; material: faeces...
AGCTGCCGCCATTTCTATTACCGCTGTTTTATTTTTTCCCAAAATACCGTAGGACGCTGAAATTTTCCTGCCGAGCGGGTCGCTTACCAGCGCTGTTTCCATGCGTCCGCCCATTCCGGTTGTCAATGCTTCCACCGTGCCTTCCCCGCCGTCCGCCAGCGGACGCACGACGATCTCAGCGTCCGGGAAAACTGCTTTCACTCCTGCTGCCGCCGCATTTCCAGCCTCCATCGAAGTCATGCTTCCTTTAAAAGAATCAATTGCAATTACTGTTTTCATCCTGTACTCCATCCCGGCTGCGCGATCCTTTTCTTCGCACTATTTTCTCACAAGCGCTGCCAGTGCTGCTTTTTCATTTTCCATCCTTGCGCCAGGGCTATTTTCTTGCCGCCGGCAACCTTGTCCGAAACAGCTGGTGCCCGAGCTGTTTTCCATGAAACGGCACCAGTGGATACAAATAGCTTCTGCTGCTCACCGTCCGGTTAAACAACAGAGAAACCGCCAGAATCACGATTCCTCCAACATATCCCCAGACGCCAAAAATTGCCGTCAGCACCAAATTGATAATTCGCATAAATTTCAGCGCATAGCCAAGCTCCAGGCTGTTCTGCGTATAGTTGGCGACTGCGACGAATGCCATGTACAACATGACCTCACTATTAAACCACCCACTCTTTACACTGAACTCTCCCAAAACCAACGCCGCCATGACCGACAGCGGCGTACTTAGCATATTCGGGGTGTTGACCGCCGCAAGCTTCAGACCGTCAATTGCAAGCTCCAGCAATAAAAGCTGCCAGATCAGCGGAATATAGACCGTATCCCGCACTGCGATGAACTCAAAGCCTTTGGGAATCCACTGTGGATATTCCATCAACAAAAGAAACGTCGGAGTCAGAAAATACGTTACAATGGCGATCAGCAGGCGCGACAGTCTCAGATACGTTCCCGTGATCGGCGGAAAATAATAATCGTCCGCTTCCTCCAGCACGTCAAACAGGGAGGTCGGTGTGATCAGCGCCGACGGCGAGTTGTCCACCAGAATGATGATATTTCCCTCCAACACCTGTGCCGCCGCGGTGTCCGGACGTTCAGAAAATCGGAACTTCGGAAACGGATTCCACCAACGTCCCTGATACAGGCACTCCGCAAGGCTTTCCTGGTTCAGCGTCAGCGCATCCACCTGCAGGTTCTGAATCCGGTTTCGGATCTTTTCAAGGAACTGCTGATCTACCCGATCCTCCATATAGCACAAAACGATGTCGGTATGGGACGTTTTTCCTGCCTGCAGCATTTCCATCCTCAGCTGTGTGCTTCGGATCCTGCGGCGGATCAGCGCCGTGTTAAAGACAATGGTTTCCACAAAACCGTCCTTCGAACCGCGCAGCACCTTATCCTTTTCCGGCTCACCGACACTTCGCGCCGGATAGGTTCTGGCATCGATCAAAATGCCCTGCTCATATCCCTCCAACAGCAGGGCGGTCACGCCGGACATCACCTGCCTGCAGATTTCATCCAGATCGCCACACAGATCAACCTCTCCATAGGGCACAAGCTGCCTGCTCATCTCTGCCGCGTCCTCCGGCATCTGCTCTTTCGTGATTCCGATAAAATGCTGCAGCAGCTTCTGCATCACTTCATCTTTACAGAATCCGTCGATCATATACAGCGCTGCATTTTTCTTCCCGATCTCCACATTTCGGTACAATACGTCAAAGCTTTCCCCAACGCCCAGCTGTCGATCCAGATAGTCTCTGTTCTTCGCCAGATCGCCGCTCACTTTTTTCATCGTCATGGAAATCTTCCTCCCGGACTTTTTGCTTTAGTCTGTCCGAAAGGGTTCCCTTTTATTCTACCTCTGTCTGAAGCTCCTGAAGCATTTTTGCAATCCGCTCCTGCGCCCGGGCGATCGTCTCGTTGACCGTATTCACATGCTCTTTATAATAAGTATCTTTTTCCTGCTGCTTTTGCTGCGCATCCGCATTCTCCGAATCCTGCGTTTTGGCTTCCTGCGCCGCCTGTATGTCCTCGCAGGCTTTTGCAGCTTCTGCGATCGCGTCGTCGGTCGTCCTATTGACCGTATCAGTCAATTTATTTTCATCCGGTGCGGTGGGCGCCGGAACTGTATCAGATATGGTGTCGAGTGCAACATCGGAAATTGTGTCGGACGCAGGGTGGACTGCAGCCGTAACGGTCATGTTCTGTCCTGCAGCGGGCGCGCCCTGCTCTGTGACTGCCGTATCGTTTCTTTGACTCGCATGGTCCGTTTTTACGATTTCCTGCGATTTTTCCCTGTAGTCATCTGCTTGTCCCTGCGTTTTTTCGGCACGGCTAGGATTTTCTGCATATCCCCACTGCGTTCTTTCTTCGCTGTAGCTGTCTGCGTCCCACTGCCGCATCGCTTCGCTGCGTTTTCCAGCACTATTTCTGCCTGCATTTCCTGTAACCTTAAAGAACATCTGTCCCAGACCATTCTTCAAACCGTCCAGGCTACTCTGTCCTGCACTTCTTGCATGATCTGACTTTAAAGCTGCCAACTGCTGTTTTAACTGCCGAATCTCCTGCTGTTGTTTCTGGCAAATCGTCTGAGCCTCTGCCTTTTTGCGCTTTAATTCTGTTTTCAGGCTGTCCTCCCGGCTCTTCCATTCTGCCAGCCGTGCTGCAGTGTGTTCTTTCTCCTTTGCAAGCGCAAGTTGCTGCGTTTCCAGCTGGACACTCAGATCGTCAGCTTCCGCTTTCAATTCCTGCTGCTCTGCACGCAATTTTTCTGCTTCGGTTTCCAGTTTGACTTTCTCAGTCCTCAGACTTTTCAGCTCTGACAAAGCTTTCTCTTTCTCAGCTTCTAAAACTTCTGTTCTTGCCTGTAATTCGTCCTTTGCCTTCTGCAGCGCTTCAACTTCTGCCTGCTGTCCGGCTTTTTCTGTATTTAAGGTTTCAACTGCCGCTTCCAGCCCGATCTTTTCTTCCTGCAGCTTGTTCAGCTCGGTCTGCAGTTCTGCTTTTTCTGCGCGCAGACTTTCTGCTTCTGCTTGCAGTGTGCCAAGTTCCGACTCCATCGCATTCTTTTCTTCTTCCAGCTTCTCCGTGCGTTCCTGTTCATCCGAAAGCTGCTGGCTCAGTTTCTGCCGCATCAGGTTTTCCTCTTCCAACTGCTGCGCATATTCCTGCTGTGCGCGTTCCGCAACCTGACGTCCCCCTTCTATCTCCGCCTCAACCTCCTGCATGTAGTTCCATACTTCTTCTTTTTGAAATCCGCCGAATAAAACTGTTTTAAATAATCCCTTATTTCCCATCTGCCGATCCCTCTCTATATAAAATAAATTTTTAGTTCGTTAAAAATATATAAGAAGGCTAAGTTTTCTCACATACTCTTACAGTATACCATACTCAAAACAGAAAAATCTATATGAAGCAGCACAAGATCTTTCCGTTAAAACTTCTTTTTGCTATTTTAGGTTATAGTTCATCTGCACCATTCGCCAAGCTGCATCTTCAATGCTTTCCGCAGCTTCCCATGTGCCTTTATTTTATGTTATACTGTTTTGTAAATACCAGGATCAAAAACAGGAAATCAAAGCGAGGTTATGTATGGATCAGCTGAATGATAGGTCCGTTGTGGAACAGCGGTATGCTACAGCAACCAATTTGCAAACGAGAATTTCCATTCATGATAAATATTCGACAAACAAGATGGGATTCGGAAACTGGATTTTTTCCAATTATAAAATTGCCCCCGGAATGCGCATTTTGGAATTAGGCTGCGGGACAGGCGATATGTGGAAAAACAAAGAAGATTTGATCCGTCTGTGTTCCAGGCTGACTCTTTCAGATTTTTCAAAAGCGATGATCGCAGCTGCCAAAAGCAATATCGATGACATAATCGAATATCTTTATTCTCTTTCCAGTATGACGTCGATCACCGGCATTCCCAAACAGGCTAAAAAAGATATTTTGACCGCTCATACTACAAATGGAATTTTAAACGTGCCAAAAGAATATGGCATGTTTATCGTATCATAGAACAATCGGGAGTTGATTGAGGAGTGATAGATTTATGAATGCAAATGTTGATTTAACAGGTGTTGTGCTTGAAACAGATAGACTAATCATTAGAGAATGGAGTGAAATGGATTTAGAAGACTTTTTTGAGTATGCAAAAGTTGATGGAGTAGGTCAAATGGCTGGATGGAATCCACATACATCAATTCAAGAATCAAAAACCATTTTGGAGATGTTTATTAATGAGAAAATGACCTTTGCTTTAGAATTGAAAAAAAATCATAAGGTAATAGGTTCATTAGGACTTGAAACGCTTAGTCTTTTGTTGCGTGATGAGTATGAGAATTTAGTAGGAAGAGAACTAGGATATGTATTAAGTAAAGAGTATTGGGGAAAAGGTTTAATGCCAGAAGCTGTTAATAGAGTAATTAAATTCTGCTTTGAACAAGAAAATTATGATTACTTAATGTGTAGCCATTTTGTTATAAATAGTCAATCAAAAAGAGTTATTGAAAAAAGTGGTTTCCGCTTTGTAAAGGAAAATACCCAAATTGCAAGAGATGGACATGAGTATATTTCTTTGTATTATGTATTAGATAATCCCTTAAAAAAGAATTAGACAACTTCCAGTTTTGCAGAAAGGGGAAAATGATGTTAAGACTAAGACCTTATCATATAAAAGATGCTGAAACAATACTTTCCTGGGCAAAAGATGAAAAGGCATTTTATAAATGGACAGCAGGCGTACTGGGAACATACCCGTTATCGCTTGAGCAATTTCATTCCGTAAGTGATTTGATGGCTTTTACAGCGATAGATGATAACGATGTGGTTGGATTTTTTACAATGAGAAGACCAACAGCGTCATTTGATGAATTAAGATTTGGCTTTGTTATCGTTGATGCAAACAAAAGGGGGAAAGGCTATGGAAAACAAATGCTTCAGTTAGGATTACTCTATGCAAAAGAAATCTTTGGCGCAAAGAAGGTTACATTAGGTGTTTTCCGTAATAATGATCCTGCATATTATTGTTACAAGACCACAGGATTTCAGGATGTAGCATTAGATGAAATGGAAAAGTATCAGGTATTAGGCGAAGAATGGGATTGCTTGGAGTTAGAGATACAGCTATAATTCGGAAATCGGATATTAAAAACAGAAAAATAAACTTGAACCTGTGGAAGTAAAAAAAGAAAAAAGTTCTCAGAACGTTAAGAACCCGTGCACATGGAGGTATTTATCACTTTGAAAACAACAGGCATCATCGTAGAATACAACCCGCTTCACCCGGGACATATTTACCATATGGAACAGACGCGGAAGCAAACCGGCGCGGACTATTTGATCGCAGTCATGAGCGGCAGCTTTGTCCAGCGGGGCGCTCCGGCGCTTCTGGACAAGTATACCCGTACCCGGATGGCGCTGCTTGCCGGAGCAGACGTTGTGATTGAGCTGCCCGTCTGCTTCGCCACCGGAAGCGCCGGGGATTTTGCCGCCGGGGCAGTTTCCCTGCTGGACAAGCTCGGCTGCGTGGACGGTCTTTGCTTTGGCAGCGAATCCGGCGACATTTCCTTATTTGAAAAAACGGCAACTCTGCTGCAGTGCGAATCTGATGCTTTTTCCAATGCTTTGAAAAAAGCATTAAAATCCGGGCTATCTTTCCCTGCCGCACGCCAGCAGGCGCTGCTTTTATGCCTCGATATGGCAAAAGATATGCCATCAACAGCTTGCCCCGACAACAATTCCACAGCAGAACAGATTGTTGCCCTGCTTTCTTCCCCCAACAACCTTCTGGGATTGGAATACACCATGGCGCTGCTGCGGCGAAACAGCTCCATCCGCCCGTTCACGATCTCGCGCGTTGGCAGCGGCTATCACGATCCGCTCGGCGGTGCAGCTGACTTTCCCTCTGCATCCGCGCTGCGCAGTCTGCTCGCCAAACAAGGGAAGCAGGCTCTTTTGTCGCAGCTGCAGTGCTATCCAGAACTGCAGCCCCTGCTGCCGCTCTGGGAGGAAGTTTTATCGCAGAACACGTTTTTATTCTCCAATGACTTATCCAGTCCATTGCACTATCGACTGCTCACTGCCGCTCCGGGTTCCTTTGGGACGTATGCTGAGGTCGGAAAAGAGCTTGCCGACAAGCTCGAAGCGAACCGCCTTTCCTTTACCGACTGGGACGATCTCTGCGTAAGACTCAAGACCCGCGAAATCACCTACAGCAAAATCAGCCGCTGTCTGTGTCGGATTCTGCTCTCTATTCCGCAGGAAATGCTCCTTACTGCCCGCGATAACGACTATACACCTTACGCCCGAATTCTTGGTTTTCGGAAGAGTGCGTCTCCCCTGCTGTCCGTGCTCAAGAAAAACAGCAGCATTCCGCTCATCTCCCGCCCCGCTGCTGCAGCCCGCAGCCTTTCTCCGGAAGCACTCGCCCTCTATGAAAAGGATGTGCTCGCTGCACATCTGACGCAAACTGCACGCTGCGCAAAAACCGGGCAGCTGCCGGTTCACGAGTATACACGCCAACTGATTCTGCTGTAGTCAGACACAAGACTGCGCTGCAGCTGCAGTGCCCGCGTTTTACAGCACGCTGTGCCACCCTGCCGCATCCTCCGACAATCTCATTTCCCACTCTCCGGAATTCGCCATTTTTCTCTGTTGCATCCTGTTTTAAATCGCAATATAATGAAAACAGAATAAAAAACGGAGGAAAAATCCATGAACGAACAGCAAAAGTACCAAAAACGAAACCTACTTCTGTTCCCCCTCGGGACGGTCGGAAGAGATGCTGTCTACGCCCTGATCAACAGCTTTCTTCTGACTTTCGTTTTATTTACCCGCTCGTTAAACGCCGCACAGCTGACCGCGATCACCGCAATTATGGTCGCTGCCCGGATTTTTGACGCACTAAACGACCCGATCATGGGAAGCATCATCGAACACACCCATTCCCGTTTCGGCAAATTTAAACCCTGGCTGACAATCGGCGTTTTATCCACCTCCGTCGTCATTTATCTGTTTTTCAATACAGACCTGCACGGTTGGAGCTTCGTCTGCCTGTTCGGCATCCTTTATTTTTTGTTCAGCATCACCTATACCATGAACGATATTTCCTACTGGGGTATGATTCCGGCGCTCGGCTCCGATGCCAACGCACGCAATCAGTTTACCTCCCGTGCCACGCTGTTTGCAGGAATCGGTTCTACGCTGGCTTCTATCCTGATTCCAGTCTTTTCTACCGGCAAAAATGCCATCGGCGGAAGTTCCTTTACCGCCTATGGACGCATCGCCCTAATCATTGCGATTTTAGCGCCTCTGTTTTTGAGCATCACAATCTTCGGTGTACGCGAACGCCGTGACCCTCCCGCAGCGAAGCAGGAACGCTTCCGCTTCCGCGAAATCATCCAGACCATCCTGCGCAACGATCAGTTAGTCTGGATCGCAGTCATCTTTTTGCTGCAGCAGATCGGTAATGGACTGATCGTCGGCGGACTGGGATCTACCTATATTTATCTGACGTTCGGCTATGAAGGCGGTCTGTATTCCCTGTTCACAATGGTCGGCATGTCCGCAACCGCGTTTCTGATGGTCTTCTACCCTGCTATTTCCCGCAAATGTCCGCGCAAACGGCTGATGTCCATCATGGCAATCATCGCGGTGATCGGCTACGCGTTCCTCCTGATCTCCGGCTTCCTGGCAAAGACCGGCACCCTCGGCTTTGCCCTGCTCGTGTTAGGCTACATGCTCTCCAATTTCGGTCAGTATTGCTATTACCTGATTATGATGATCTCCATCCTCAATACGGTGGAATATAATGAGTACAAATTCGGGACGAGGGATGAAGCCGTCATCGCTTCCCTTCGCCCATTCATCACAAAGCTTGCCTCCGCACTGACCGCTGTCCTGACATCTGCAACCTATCTGCTGTTCGACGTTACCAGCTATACCAACCAGATTTCTTCGCTGGAGCAGCAGTGCACCCAGGGGTTGATTACCGAAAGTGAAAAGCTCGACTTAATTTCCGGCGTGCTCTCCAGCACGACCTCGCTGCAGAGCACCGGACTTTTGCTGTGCATGTCCCTGCTGCCCTGCGCGATGATGCTTCTGTCCTACTTCCTTTATAAGAAAAAATATATTCTGGACGAAACAGAATACGACCGCATCTGTGTCGAACTGGAAAAGCGGCACGCTGCATAAAGCTGTTGCTTTCCCTCCCTGCCACAGGCGAAAAACTGTGAAGCGAAATTCTTTCCAAAAAATCCGAAAGACCGTCGGTTCGCGCCTTCCCAAGGCTCTGCAAAACCGACGGTCTTTTTCATTCATGACAATAGAATGCTCGCAGAGCGTGCATTCTATTGTTTACATTTTTTCAGAATTCGTCCTGCTCCTGCTACGATACCGCTTAGTTCTTGAAGCTATGGATCGGCGCAGGAATCCGTCCGCCGCGGTTTACAAATGCGTCACAGCTGAACTGGTTGACCGGCATAATCGGCGCATAGCCCAGCAGTCCGCCAAACTCAACGGTTTCGCCAACACCCTTGCCGATAACGGGGATCAGGCGAACAGCGGTTGTCTTGTTATTGATCATACCGATCGCCATTTCATCCGCAATGATGCCGGAAATCGTGGTTGCCTTTGTGTCTCCGGGAATCGCGATCATGTCAAGGCCTACAGAGCAGACACAGGTCATCGCCTCGAGCTTTTCCAGTGTCAGCGCACCTGCTGTCACCGCATCGATCATACCCTGGTCTTCACTGACCGGAATGAATGCCCCGCTCAAGCCGCCAACATAGGAAGATGCCATAACGCCGCCTTTTTTCACCTGATCATTTAACAGGGCAAGGGCCGCCGTCGTTCCAGGTGCGCCGGCATGCTCCAGACCGATTTCACATAAAATATCTGCAACAGAGTCGCCGATTGCAGGCGTCGGAGCCAGCGAAAGATCGACAATACCGAAGGGAACCTTTAACCGCTTCGAAGCCTCTTTTGCCACCAGCTGACCGACTCTCGTAACCTTGAACGCGGTCTTTTTGATCGTCTCGCAGAGCACCTCAAAGCTCTCGCCGCGCACGGATTCCAGTGCAGTCTTTACAACGCCGGGACCGCTGACGCCGACATTGATGATACGGTCAGCCTCTGTCACGCCGTGGAACGCGCCCGCCATGAACGGATTATCGTCCGGCGCATTGCAGAATACCACCAGCTTTGCACAGCCTAAGGAATCCTGCTCCTTTGTGTACTCCGCCGTCTCTTTGATGATTTCGCCCAGCAGGCGGACAGCATCCATGTTGATACCGCAGCGGGTGGAACCGACGTTGACAGAGCTGCAGACATTTTCAGTTCTGGACAGTGCCATCGGAATCGAACGGATTAAAAGCTCATCCGCATGGGTCATGCCTTTATTCACCAACGCAGAATACCCGCCGATAAAGTTTACGCCTACCTCGTGGGCAGCTTTATCCATCACTTCTGCGATCTTTGCAAAATCCTCCGGCGTCTTACATGCGGCACCGCCGACCAGCGCAATTGGAGTCACGGAAATGCGCTTGTTTACAATCGGCACGCCGAATTCCTGTGCAATCTCTTCGCCGGTCTTTACCAGATCCTTTGCGGATTCGGTAATCTTTTTATAAATTTTATCCAGACATGCGTTTAAATCCGAATCGATGCAGTCCAAAAGGCTGATTCCCATCGTAATGGTGCGTACGTCCAGATTTTCTTTCTCCACCATGTTATTGGTTTCGGTTACTTCATAGATATTGATCATGCTATTTTCTCCATTTCGCAGATGTATTTATCGTGATTGAGCCGTTTACCGCGCCATTCGCAAACTCGCATCTTCGATGCTCTCCGCGCTGGCTACACCACCGCTACTTTTGCTCATGGATTGGCGCTTCCTTCGTACCTTCCTGCAAGCAGATTTTCATGCAAGCATGAAATCAGCTCACAGGAAGCCACGAGTAAACTGGTGTCTCAGATTCTGTGCATCTGGTCAAAAATTTCTTCCCGCTGGCATTTGATAATAACGCCAATATTCTCTCCGAGCGCATCCAGCTCCTGCGCAATGGTTCCGAACTCCTTGGATACATTATTCATATCCACGATCATCATCATATTAAAATATCCCTGCACAATGGTCTGGGAAATATCCAGAATGTTGATGTTGTTATCTGCCAGATATGCACATACTCTTGCAATAATTCCGACAGTGTCCTTCCCTACTACAGTGATAATGCTTTTCTTCATGCTTTTCTCCTCTTTTCCGCGCACGCTTTTTGCGCATGTCAAGTTTGTGTCAAGTGCGCGCAGACACAAATCC